>Ga0272446_1000850_pt1 | contig 46614 bp, 48 predicted proteins | sample YNPCB0061_FD_194587 | JGI IMG/M metagenome (GOLD analysis project Ga0272446, IMG submission 194587) | Hot spring microbial mat communities from Yellowstone National Park, WY, United States - YNP-CB-006-1 | ecosystem: Environmental > Aquatic > Thermal springs > Hot (42-90C) > Sediment | place...
CATCTGCCATCCCTGGCCTTCGCAGCGACTCGGCGTCATCACCCAAGGCAGGAGCCCGGTGCGGTAATGCCGCACGCCGGGATCTGTGGAGGGGGTGATCAGCGATGGTCATCTCTACTCCGACTGGGCGAGCGCGGCTCGTCCGAACTGGATGCAGCTTTCGAGCACGGCCTCCGACAGCGGCGTCCCCTTGGTGGCGCGCGCGAGGGCCAGGCCGCCGACCATGAGCGCGAGCGCGCCGAGCGCCTGGTGTCGACGGCGCGCCGGGGCGCTCGGGCCGACGAAGGCGGCGACGTGCCCCTCGAGCTCCTCGGCGAGCGCCCGGCGCAGCGAGAGGGATTCGTGCGGGAGCTCGCCGATCGTCGCCGGGAGCGGGCAGCCGTCGGCGGGGTGGTCGCGGTGCGCGACGGTGAGGTAGCGCTCGAGCGCCGCCTGGACGCCGCCCTTCGGGAAGCGGGCGCGCATCTCGCGCATGGCCGCGCGCAGGACGTCCTCGATGAGCGCGTCCTTCGAGCGGAAGTGGGCGTAGAAGCCGCCGACGGTGAGGCGCGCGCCCTTCATCACCTCGGCGACGCTGGCGCCGGCGATGCCGCGGGCGCGGAGGAGGCGCTCGGCGGAGCGGAGGATGTTGACGCGGGTCTGCTGCTTCTGGTCGGTGTTGCTCATATGATGGTCATAATATTACGGTCATCATATGGCGCGTCAAGCGCGCCCTGTTTCGGGGGCGGGCCTGCGACCGGGACCGGTGGGGGAGGGGCGGGTTCTGGTGCGGGTCGGACTACTTCGTGTCCGGAAGCGCGACGAGCTCGGAGATGTCGGGCTGGAGGGTGATCTCGATGCGGCGGTTCTTGGTGCGCCCGTCGGGCGTGTCGTTGGCGACGAGCGGATCGAACTCGCCGTAGCCGGCCGCCGACAGCACCTTGCCCTCGAGCCCCTCGGCGATGAGGAAGCGCACGACCGTCACCGCGCGCGCCGTCGACAGCTCCCAGTTCGACGGGAAGCGCGACGTCTGGATGGCGACGTTGTCGGTGTGGCCGGCGACCTGCAGCTGACGCCCGCCGAGCGTGCGCAGCACCGCCGCCACGTCGCGCAGCGCCTGCTGCCCGGCCGTCTTGAGATCGGTCTTCCCCGAGTCGAACAGCACGTCGGTCGCCAGCTGCAGCACCATGCGCCCGTTGCGGAGCACGATCTTCAGCGACCCGGCGTCGATCATCTTCTGGAACTTCAGCGTGAGCTGCTTGAAGAGCTGCGCGCGCGCCTCGGCGGCGGCCTTCGCCTTGCGCGCCTCCTCGAGCGCCGCCTTGGTCTCGGCCAGCGCCGCCGACAGCGCGCCGGTCTCGTCCTTCATCTTCTTGCCGCACTTCTCGAGATCGCCGTTGAGGCGCTGGGTGAGCGCGTTCGCCGCGTCGAGCTTCTTCGACGTGTCGCCCAGCTTGCCGTCGAGCGCGGCACTCGCCTTCTTGCACGCGTCGAGCTCGCCCTCGACGCTGCGCCGCCGCGCCTCTTCCGCGGCGAAGCGCTTCTGCGCCTCGTCCTCGGTCGCCTTCAGCCGCTTCTCGGCGTCGGCCAGCGCCGCCTCGTGCGTGCTCTTCTTCACGCACCCGCTCGCTGCCGCCAGCATCCAAACCGCAACCATCATCGTCGTCGTCGTTCTCATGGCGAGATGGACGATACTCTTCCGGAGAGCCCATGACCACCCGCAACCGAGTTCCCATCACCATCGCCCACGGCGACGGCATCGGCCCCGACATCATGCGCGCGACGCTCGAGATGCTCGACGCCGCGGGCGCCCACATCGAGCCCGAGACGATCGAGATCGGCGAGAAGGTCTATCTGCGCGGCCACACCTCCGGCATCGAGCCGAGCGCGTGGGAGGCGCTTCGTCGCACCAAGATCTTCCTCAAAGGGCCAATCACCACGCCCCAGGGCGGCGGATACAAATCGCTCAATGTGACGGTGCGCAAGATGTTGGGCCTCTACGCCAACGTCCGTCCGTGCGTGAGCTACCACCCGTATATCGATTCGATTCAAGACAAGGTCGATCTCGTCGTCATTCGGGAGAACGAAGAGGACCTCTACGCGGGCATCGAGCACCGCCAGACCGACGAGGTCTACTAGTGCCTCAAGCTCGTGTCGCGCCCGGGGTGCGAGAAAATCATTCGCTACGCGTTCGAATACGCGCGCATCAATGGTCGCCGCAAGGTGACCTGCATGACGAAGGACAACATCATGAAGATCACCGATGGGCTGTTCCATCAGATCTTCAACGAGATCGCGCGCGAATATCCCGATATCCAGTCGAATCACATGATCATCGATATCGGCGCGGCGCGCGTGGCGACCCGCCCGTCCGATTTCGACGTGATCGTCACGCTCAACCTCTACGGCGATATCCTGAGCGACATCGCCGCCGAGGTCACCGGCTCGGTCGGCCTCGGCGGGAGCGCGAACATCGGCAGCCAGTGCGCGATGTTCGAGGCGGTCCACGGCTCGGCGCCGGACATCGCCGGAAAGGGCGTGGCCAACCCGAGCGGGCTCCTCCTCGGCGCGGTGATGATGCTGGTCCACATCGGCCAGGGCGACGTCGCGACGCGCCTGCACAACGCCTGGCTGAAGACGATCGAGGACGGCATCCACACGGGCGACGTCTTCAGCCAGAAGGTGAGCCTGGTCAAGGTGGGCACCGACGGCTTCGCCAAGGCGGTCATCGAGCGGCTCGGCAAGGCGCCGCAGAAGCTCCCGGCGGTGAGCTACGCCGGTGGCGCGCCGGTCGCCGTCATCTCGCGGCTCACCCCGACGCGGCCGGCGAACAAAGAGCGCGTCGGCGTCGACGTCTTCCTCCAGTGGCGTGGCACGCCCGAGGTCCTGGGCGAGCTCCTGAGCGCGCTCAACGGCGACGGCCTCAAGCTCACGATGATCTCGAACCGCGGCGTGCGCGTCTGGCCGGAGGGGATCCCCGAGACGTTCTGCACCGACCACTGGCGCTGCCGCTTCGAGACCACGACCCCCGGCAAGCCGGTCACCGTCATGCACGTCCTCAGCCTGATCCTCCGGATGAGCAACGCCGGCCTCGACGCCGTCAAGACCGAGCACCTCTTTTTGTTTGACGGAAAACCGGGCTACTCGCTGGGCCAGTGACGGCGGTCGCGGTCCGCTTCACGGCGACGCAGCGCGGCGGTCTCCACCGGCGTCCGCAGGCCGCGATCTTCGCCGGCGACCTCGAGTGGTACTGCGCCATCGCGTTGTCACCATCTTGCCAACGACCGTTGGCCAGCTGGCCCGGCAAGACACCGAGCCAGGCCTTCTCGACCGCGCCGCCGCCGCCTTCACCGCATGGGGCATCGCAGCTCCCGGGAGCGCGCGATCGACCGCGGCGAGATCACGGTCGTCGCCACAACGAATCCGCGGGAACAGGGGAAGCGCCTGCGCGGTTCCACCGACGTCGATGGGCACACCCCTCCTCACCGATTGTCTCGCGAAGCGGAGCCATCGTTCATGGAGCGTGCGCCGCCTCACGTCGGGCCATCCTCGTTGCAGCCCATCGACGGAAAGATAAGCTCAGACGATGGCGAACATGGCCTGGCGGCACCTGCGTCTGGCGCCGATCGAGCATCTGGCCGTCATCTCCCAGAGCGGGCCGACCGACGACGAGTGGGCGCGCTACCTGCGAGACGTCAAGGAGCTCCCCGTCGAGGGGCTGCGGGGGGCGTGGGGCCTCATCCTCAGCGAGGGGGGTGGACCGAACGGCCCGCAGCGAAAGGCGCTCGCCGAGGTCAAGACCATCTCGCGCATCCCGACGGCGGTGGTGACCGGGTCGATGCTGGCGCGCGGCCTGGTGATGGCGACGTCGTGGCTGGGAAAGGAGATCCGCGCCTTCGCGCCCCAGCATCTCACGCGCGCCTTCGACTACCTCGCCGTGGCGCCCACGGAGCGCCCGCGCGTCGTCGAGGAGCTGGCGGTGCTCCGCGCGGAGCTGCTCGGGCTCTCGCTGAGCGAGGTCAAAGAGGCGCTCGACGTCGCCGACCATCAGCAGTACGTCGTCGAAGAATCGCTGGCGACGATCCGCGAACGCATGTCGTCGGTGCGCGATCGGCTCGGTCGGCTCAAGCGCTGAAGCACCGCTCGGTTAGCTCGCGACGGGGCGACGGCGGAGGGCGAAGATCCCGAGCGCGAGCGCGACCACGCCGGCAAAGAGGAGGCCCAGCCAGTAGTGGGCCACGACCGTCGAGATCAGCGCCACCGCGCAGAGCGCCGTCGCCACGATCGGGACCAGCGGATAGAGCGGGGCGCGGAAGGGCCGCGCGAGGTCGGGCGCAATTTTCCGTAGACGGAAAAGCGCCGCCAGCGACACGATGTACATGACCAGCGCGCCGATCGCCGAGAGCGTGATGAGCTCGTCGGTCTTGCCGCTCCAGATCGACCCCAGCCCGACGGCGACGCAGAGCGCGATGGCGGCGTCGGGAGCGGCGAAGCGGTTGAGGCGCGCGAGCGGCCCCGGGAGCAGCCCCGCGCGCGCGACCGCGAACACCTGGCGCGAGGCCGACAACACGATGCCGTTCAGCGACGCGAGCAGGCCGAAGAGGCCGATGCCGGCGAACCACTTCACGCCGGGGTGCCCCTCGCCGAGCGCGGCGGCGACGGCGCCGGGGATCGGGAAGTCGGTCGAGGTGAGCGTCCGCCAGTCGCCGACGCCGCCGGCCGAGAGCATGACGCCGACGGCGAGCACCACCAGCGTGAGGATGCCGCTGACGTAGCCGATCGGCAGATCGCGCCCCGGGCGCTTCACCTCCTCGGCGGCCATCGCCACGCCCTCGATCGCGAGGAAGAACCAGATCGCGTAGGGGATCGCCGCGAACATCGACCAGGCGCCCTTGTCCCAGGCGTGCGCCCAGAAGCGCGCGGACTCGAACTTCGGGCCGGTCACGCCGATGAAGACCAGCAGCTCGGCGACGGCGAGCAGCGTCACGATCAGCTCGAAGCGCGCCGATTGTTTGACCCCCAACAAATTGAGCCCGGCGAAGGCGAGCAGCATCACCGTCGCCGCCGGCTTCACCGCGATCGACGGGTGGAGGACGTGCAGGTAGCTGCCGAGCGCAAAGGCGATCGCCGGCGGCGCGAAGACGAACTCGACCAGCGCGGCGATCCCGGCGAGGAAGCCGCCCCAGCGCCCGAAGGCGCGCTCGCCGTAGGTGAAGGGGCCGCCCGCGTCGGGGATGGCGCAGGTGAGCTCGGTGAAGGAAAAGACGAACGTCGTGTAGAGGACGGCGACGAGCAGCGTCGAGACGAGGAAGCCGCCGGTGCCGGCGACGCCCCAGCCGTAGCTCCAGCCGAAGTACTCGCCGGAGATGACGAGCCCGACGGCGAGACCCCACACCTGATACGGCCCGAGCTGCTTCTTCAGCTGCATCGGGCGCGACTATACGACGAGAGCTACTCGCAGCAGGCGAGCGGGCGCGGCTCCTTGCACGGCTTGTAGGCGGCGCCCGACGGCGTGACGGTGACGCCTTTGCCGTCGTAGGTGGTGCCGAGCGAGGTGTACGAGAGCGCCGTCCAGTTGGTGCAGTTGGTGTCGTTGGCGGCGGCGATGTAGCGGCCGGCGTTGGCGCTCGCGAGGTCGGTGCGGACGTAGGTGTTGGCCTGGCCGCTCTGGAAGCCGTTCGCGTCGACCCACGCGCCACCGACGGGGGGCGTCTGCCTCGGCGCGGCGCGGACGTACTCGGAGTGGTGGCAGAGGTGGCTGCCCGGCATCTCGCTGCCGCAGAGCCAGTTCATGCGCTCGCGCCCGCCCTGATCGCCGGTCACCGACGCCTGCGTGAAGCCGCGGAACTTCTCGCGCATGGGCGACTTGCAGCAGGCGAGGGGGCGCGCGACGTTGCACGCTTGATAGCTCGGGCCGGCGGGCGTGACGGTGACGCCTTTGCCGTCGTAGGTGGTGCCGAGCGAGGTGTACGAGAGCGCCGTCCAGTTGGTGCAGTTGGTGTCGTTGGCGGCGGCGACGTAGCGGCCGGCGTTGTTGCTCGCGAGATCGGTGCGGACGTAGGTGTTGGCCTGCCCGCTCTGGAAGCCGGTGGCGTCGACCCAGGCGCCAGCGACGGGCGGCGACGAGGCCGGGTTGGCGAGCGCGTACTCGGCGGTGTGGCAGAGGTGCGCGCCCGCGTACTCGGCGGCGCAGGCGGCGTTCATCGCCTCGCGCGAGCCGAGGTCGCCGCGCACCGTCGAGACGGTGAAGCCGGCGAAGACCGCGGCGTCCTCGCCGTAGAGGTTGCCGCCGACGCCGGGCGCGCCCGCGGCGCCCTGCGGGCCTTGCGGACCTTGCGGGCCCTGCGCGCCGTTCGTGCCGTTGGTGCCGGGATCGCCTTTGTCCCCTTTGTCGCCCTTATCGCCTTTGTCGCCTTTGTCCCCTTTGGCGCCGGTCATCCCGGGATCGCCCTTCGGCCCCTGCAGGCCCGGCGTCCCCGGCATGCCGGGATCGCCCTTCGGCCCCTGGAGCCCCATTGGGCCCGTGTCGCCCTTCGGCCCGACGTCGCCGGGATCGCCCTTCGGCCCCTGCGCGCCGATCGCCCCCGGCGCGCCCGGTGTCCCCGGATCGCCCTTGTCGCCCTTCGGCCCGGGCACGCCGGCGAGGCAGCGCTCGGAGCAGACCCCGTCGGGGCAGGCGCCACACGTGGCCACGAAGCGGAAGCACTTGTTCGAGAGGCACACCCCGCCCGGCCCGGCGCACTCCGCGTCGGTGGTGCACTCGCCCTTCGGGGTGGTGCCGGGGTTCGTGTTGCAGGCGGCGGAGAGGAGGAGCGCGATCGCAGCGACGGCAGGACGCATCGCGCCCAGACTACGGCGCGGAGCCGCGCGCCTTCCTTCCCGACGGTGCGGTCAGTCGCGGCGGCGGGGGCGCGTCGGGCGCAGCCCGGCCACGAGGAGCACGCCGATGAGCGGCCAGGCGACGTTCCCGTTCGACTCGCCGCCCGTCGCCGAGCAGCCGCTCGCGCGGGTCATCGGATCATTCGCGCCGCCGGACGTCCCCGGATCGGAGCCACCGCCGCCACCGCCACCGCCCGTGCCGGGATCGGTCCCCGGATCGACGGATCCGCCGGTGCCCCCGTCGACGTCGGAGCCGCCGCCGCCACCCAGCGCGCCCATGTCCACCGGATCCGCCACGCCCGCGCCGAGGTCGGCGTTCGCCGGCACCAGCTTGATGTCGGCGCAGCTGTAGTAGTAGGTATTTGTGTTAGACATGAATTGCTTCATCTGCAGCGTGCAGGTGTCGCAGGGCGTGTCCGGCAGCTTCACCATCGCCTGGTAGCGGTGCGGGATCGGGTTCATCGTCCCGTTCACCTGGATGTCGGCGATGTTGTTCATCGTCGTCCCGGCGCCGTTGCTGAGGAACTGGAAGTTGGTGTCGTTGGCCATCGAGAAGAGCAGCTCGTAGTGGCCGGGGTGATCGATGGTCTCCTCCCAGGTCACGCGCAGGAGCGAGCCCACCTTGGCGACGGTGATGTTGGTCGAGCGCGCGCTCCCGCAGGGGGCCGCCGCGTCCTTGATCCCGTCCATCGTGTTGCGCGGGGTCGGGTAGAGCAGGCGCGAGTGCGCGCCCGCGACGGCGGGGGCGAGGGTGGCAGCGACGAACAGCGCGAGGGTGGAGACGCGGCGCATGGGCGCCCTCTACAGCAAGGCCAGGGCCAGCCGCGAACGACGCGCTTTCGCGCAGTTACGGCGTTTGCCCCGGGGGCCGACACCCCAGATCGGGGAGGCGCGGTCGATTACAGGTGGACGGAGAAGGTGCCGAGGAGGTCGAAGTCGACGCCGGTGAACGAGGTGCGGACGGGGTCCTGACCGAAGTCGAAGGTGCCGACGGGGAAGGCGATCTGGAAGCCGGCGAAGAGCATGCGCCAGACGCGGAAGGAGGCGCCGAGCTCGGGCGCGAAGGCGAAGCCCGTCGACGAGTAGCTGGCGCGGAGCGAGCCGATGCCGAGGTTGACCGAGCCGGTCACGTAGTCGACGCCGAAGAGGAAGCGCGCGTAGGCGTAGCCGATCGGGAAGTGGAAGAAGAGGCGCGCGCCGCCCATCGCGCGGACGCGGGTGAAGGTGCCGCCGGCGCGGAAGGTGTTGCCGTCGAGGTTCACCGGGTAGAGGTCGAGGCCGGCCTCGGGGGCGATGCCGAAGATCGACGGCAGGCGGAACTCGTAGCCGGCGCGGAGCGCGAACTTGAAGGTGGGGTCGTTGTAGTCGGTGTACTTCGAGTCGCCGAGCGGGATGGCGACGCCGAGCGCGAGGTCGGCGACGAAGCCGCTCTTCACGTCGCCCGCGCCCGAGACGCCGGCGGCCGCCGCCCGACGGAGGGGGGCGCCCGTGGTCGTGAGGGCGAGCGCCAGCATGACGAGCGTTCGGATGCGCATCGCAGCGCATCGTAGCACGCGACGTCGGGGTCACTCTCCTAGGTCGCAACCTCGCGCCAGGCCAGCGGAATTCGCGGTCGATTTGGTTTCTCATGTTTCGTGTCAGGCAGAAATTCGCCGAAACACGTGAAACCAAATCGCCGCCGATTTCGCGTGCGAAAACGGGCGCTTCTGACCCAGGAGAGTGACCCCGGTCTGGTATGGTGGCGGGTATGTCGCCGCCGCCGCCGACGCTCGCGTCGTTGAACGGTGCGCTCGTTGCGCTCGGGGAGGAGGACGCCGTGCGGGCGGTGCGCCACCTGATCGCGGCGTGGCGGGGGACGCGGGCGCCGCGGATCGCGGAGCTGGTCGATGCCGCGCACGGGCGCATGCAGGCGCAGCTCGCGCCGCGCGAGCCCGTCGGAGAGGGTGGGTCGCGCGCCGCGCACGCCGCGTGGCTGGAGGTGGCGGCGGCGGGCGACGTCGCCGACTTCGATCGGCTGATCGCGTCGCTGCCGACGGGGAACTCGCGCCTCGCGGCCGAGCGGCTCGACGCGCTCGACGACGGCGACCCGCGCCTTCAGCGCGTGCTGGTGGCGATGATCGAGGCGCCGCCCTTCACTGCGTCGACGACACGCCCCTTCTGGCGCGCGCTCGTGGCCAAGCTGGAGGCGATCGGCGACGTGCGCGCGATCGCGCCGCTCGAGGAGCTGAGCCAGCGCTACATCGAGGTCATCCCCACCGTCGTCGGCGAGCTCCTCCAGCCGAAGCTCGGCAAGCTCGCGCGCGCGCTCGCGGCGCGGCCGGTGCCGGCCCTCACGCGCGACGAGGAGGCGGCCTGCGCGGCGCTCGAGGCGCGGCTCTCCGACGAGCGCGCGCACGCCGGGGCGCGCGACGCGCAGGCCAGGGCCGGCAAGCGCACCCACGCCGACTTCCTGCGCGCCGTGTGGGAGGCGCCCGACGACGACGGCGTGCGCGAGGTCTACGCCGACTGGCTGCTCGAGCGCGGTGAGCCGCGCGGCGAGCTCATCCAGATCCAGTTCGCCCGCGCGCGCGGCCTCTGCGCCGCGGCGCAGGCGGCGCGCGAGGCGGATTTGCTGCGCCTGCACCACGACGCCTTCACCGACGGGCTCGCCGCCGTCGTCAGCGCCGGTCGCTGGGAGCGCGGCTTCCTGGCGGCGGCGATGGTGTGGCGCAACAAGAGCGCGGTGCCCAAGCTCACCGGCCACCCCGCCTGGGCGACGGTGACGCGCCTGTCGGTGAGCGGCACGCCCGACGACGAGCTCGAGCGGCAGCTCACCGCGCTCGTCGCCTCGCCGGCGATGCGCTCCCTCGTCGAGGTGCTCAACCTGACGCCCGCGCAGCTCCGCGCGCTCGTCGGCGAACGGCGCGCGCTCGGCCTGCGCCACGTCGGCCTCCGCATGCGGCTCAACGAGGGGCTCGACGACGCCACCCGCGCCGCGCTCGCCACGCTCCCGTCGCTGGACACGCTGACGCTGGCCTACGGCGCGGCGCCGGTCACGCTCCTCGGCGACCCGCTCCTCGGCCGCCTCGGCTCGCTCCGCCTCGTCCCGCTGCGCCCCGCGCTCCTCGCGCCGGTCGTCGGTGAGCTGGCGCAGAGCGCGCTCCCCGAGCTCGTCCTCCAGCGCGCCGTCGACGGCATTCGCCCCGAGGCCTGGTTCGGCGGGCGGCTCGTCCTCCGGCGTGGCGACGGCGGCCGCCTCGACGCGCTCACCGTCGAGGCGCGCGCGACCAGCTACGCCCCGTCGGGGGCGCGCGAGATCGCCGACCTCCTCGGCGCCGTCCCCGCCGCGCTGCCGTCGCACATCCGCCTCGCGCTCTCGTCGGAGGGCGTCGGGATCATCACCAGCGACGAGCGCGCCGCCATCCGCGCCGCCGTCGCCGCCCGCTTCCCAGGGCGCCCGATCGTCGACGCGAACGCCGACTGACGCGCACGCTTGCGCGCACCGCCCGCCGAAAACGCAACCGTTGCGCAAATCCGACGCTGCAGCGCCCCCTCTCCGTCGAGAAGCATCGGGCGCGCCTCCTGCATTCCCCCGAGGGCGTGACCACCTACAACGTCGAGCTGAGCGAACGGTTGCGCGAGGTCGCGGCGCTCCTCGAGTCGCAGGAGGCGAGCCCCTTCCGCATCGCCGCCTGGCGGCACGCGGCGGACACGGTGGCGGCGCTCGACGTCGATCTGCGCGATCTCGTCGCCGCCCGCGGCCTCGACGGCCTCATCGAGCTGCCGGGGATCGATCGCGCCATCGGCGGCGCGGTGCGCGAGCTGGTCACGACGGGGCGTCTGCACCTCCTCGATCGGCTGCGCGGCACGACCGACCCCGAGGAGCTCTTCCGGTCGATCCCCGGCGTCGGCCCGCGCCTCGCGAAGCTGCTCCACGAGACGCTGCAGGTCGACACGCTCGAGGCGCTGGAGGTCGCGGCGCACGACGGGCGGCTCGAGCGCATCCCGGGGCTGGGCCCGCGTCGCATCGCGGCGCTACGGGCGTCGCTGGCGGCGCGTCTCGGGCGCCCTCATGGCGAGGGGCCGATCAGCGCGCCCACCGTCGACGACGAGCCGCCCGTCGACGTGCTCCTCTCCGTCGACGAGGAGTATCGCCGCCGCGCCGACCGAGGCGAGCTGCCGCTCATCACGCCGCGCCGGATGAACCCCGAGGCGAAGGCGTGGCTGCCGATCCTGCACACGCAGCGCGGCAAGACCCACTTCACGGCGCTCTACTCGAACACCGGTCGCGCGCACGCGCTCGGGCGCACGCGCGACTGGGTGATCCTCTACTTCAGCGGGCCCGACCACCGCGAGCACCAGCGCACCATCGTCACCGAGACGCACGGCGCGCTGCGCGGCGAGCGCGTGGTGCGCGGCCGCGAGGTGGAGTGCCTGCGCTACTTCAGGGACGGCAGCGCGGCCGACGCCGACGGCAGGTCGGGGACGAGCGCGCGCTCCTTCGCGCCCTCCTTGCGCCACCCGTAGTAGACGCTCGGCCCGCGCGGGCTGCCGTCGAGGATGAGCTTGAGGTCGAAGCCGTCGGGGCCGGGCTTGTCGATGGCCTCGATGCGGTACTTCACCGTCTTGCGATCGCCGGTGTGGAGGAGGGCGAAGCGGATCTCGTCGGCGGTGTGCTCGAACTGGAAGAGCTCGAACGTGCCGAAGAAGAGGGTGCGGTCCTGGAAGACGCCGCCGCCCATCGACGGGACGAAGCGGAAGACGTGGAGCTTGTCGCTCTTCTTCTCGGGGAGGCGATCGATCCAGTTGCGGTCGAGGAGGAGCGAGCGCGCCTCCTCGCCGGGGAGCGCCGTCGACGACGGGGCGCGATCGCAGGCGGTGACGACGAGGCTCAGCGACGAGAGGGTGAGGGCGGCGGCGAGCGTGCGCATGCCGACAAGCATAGGCCGTCGGCGGCGCGATGCCACCTCGGGGGCGAGGGTTGCGCGCGGGCGTCCGACGCGCGATACAGGGCGCATGCCGACCGACGACGACGAGAGCAGCCCCGAGAGCGGCCGCGGCAGACGGCGGCTGTTCACCTTCGCGAAGGCGGCGGCGCGGCGGGCGATCGCGCGCGCGGTGGTGATGATGAAGCACGAGCCGGGCGAGGTGCTCCCCGTCGACGAAGGGCAGCTCGCCGCGGCGCGCGCGCTGGCGACCGACGCGGCCGCGCTGCGCGGCGGGATGGCCAAGGTGGCGCAGCTGATGGGCTACGGCGCGGGGCCGGGCGCGCTGTCCGACGACGAGGCGCGGGCGGCGCTCGGGACGCTGTGGGATCAGCTCCCGGGGGCGAGCTGGGAGGGCATCCGGCGCGTGCTCACCGACGAGCTGGGCGCGCCGCCCGAGGAGAAGTTCGCGTCGATCGACCCGACGCCGATGGCCGCCGCGTCGCTCGGGCAGGTGCACGCGGCGCGCGCCCACGACGGGCGCGAGCTGGCGGTGAAGGTGCAGTACCCCGGCGTCGCCGCGGCGCTGGCCTCGGATCTCGAGTCGCGCGCGGTGATCGACAAGCTGTCGGGCGCCGCCGTCGGGCGCGCGCTGCCCGCGGCGTCGGTGACGGCGCTGCGCGAGGCGGTGCTGGCCGAGCTCGACTACCTGCGCGAGGCGGAGATGCTCGACGCCTTCGCGCGCGCCTTCGAGGGCGATCCCCAGGTGGTGGTGCCGCGGCCGGCGCCCGATTTGTCGTCGGCGCGGGTGCTGTCGGCGACGCGCCTCCACGGCAAGCGGCTGCCGATCCTCGAGCGCGCCCCCGACGACGAGCGCGCCGCCGTCGCGCGCACCATCTTCCGCTTCCACTTCTCGGCGGCGCTCGAGCACGGCCTCCTCAACGCCGATCCCAACCCCGGCAATTATTTGGTGCTAGACGCAAAAGCCGGGACGATCGGCTTCCTCGACTTCGGCTGCGCGGTGAAGCTCGATGAGGAGGTGCTGTCGGAGGATCGCCGCCTGTGGCGCGCCGTCGTCGAGGATGACGGTGAGGTCTTCCGCCACGCGCTCTTCGGCGAGGGCGTCCTGGCGCGCAGCGAATTTCTGTCCAAGCTCAGCTACCGCGACTGGGAGAAGCTCATCGTCGCGCCCTTCCGCGCCAAGGGCGGCGCCTTCACCTGCACCAGCGCCTGGGCCGAGCAGCTCGCCGCGCGCACCAGCGAGCTCATCCGCGCCGGCGGGCTCAACCTGCCGCCGCGCTCGCTCCTGCTCTGGCGGCAGCGCCTCGGGCTGTTCGCCGTGCTCGGCCACCTCCACCCGACGATGGACTTCGCCGCCGAGCTGGGCGCGATCATCGCCCGCCTCCCGCGCCCGCGCATCCGCAGCCGCTCCTGGTGAGCGCCACCGTCGCGCTCGCCTATCGCCCGCCCTACGACTTCGACGCCGTGCTCGCGCACCTCGCGGCCCGCGCCGTCGAGGGAGTGGAGCGCGTCGACGGCGCGACCTGGCGGCGCGGGCCGGTGGCGGTCACGCACGATCCGGCGGCGGCGCGGCTGATCGTGGAGCTCGACGCGACCGACGCGCAGGCGCGCGACGCGCTCCTCGGGCGCGTGCGCCGGCTGTTCGACCTCGACGCCGATCCGATCGCCATCGGCGCGCACCTCGCGCGCGATCCGCTGCTGGCGCCGCTCGTCGCTGCGCGCCCCGGCCTGCGCGTCCCCGGCGGCTGGGACGGCTTCGAGATCGCCGTGCGCGCCATCCTCGGGCAGCAGATCTCCGTCGCGGCGGCGCGGCGCCTCCTCGGTCGGCTGGTGGCGCTGTGCGGCACCGCCCCCGAGCTCCCCGACGCCGCCGCCGTCGCGCGCGCCGATCTCTCCTCGCTCGGCGTGCCGGGCGCCCGTCGCCGCGCGCTCCACGACGTCGCCGCGGCGGCGCTCGCCGAGCCGACGCTGTTCGAGGCGCGCCCGACGATCGAGGAGACCGTCGCGCGGCTGCGCGCGCTGCGCGGCGTGGGCGAGTGGACCGCGCAGTACATCGCGCTGCGCGGCGCGCGCCACCCCGACGCCTTCCCGGCGAGCGACCTCGGCCTCCTGCGGGGCGCGGCCGCTCCCGACGGGACGCGCCCGACGGCGGCGGCGCTGCTCCGGCGCGCCGAGGCGTGGCGTCCGTGGCGCGCGTACGCGGCGCAGCACCTCTGGACCGCCGACGCGACGCGGGGCCCTGCTATCATCGCGCGCGATGGCGAAGCGGATCCCGACCGAAGGCGCGGAGGCGCTGTTCGCGCGCGTGAAGAGCGCGGTCCTCGACGGACCGGGCGTGGTCGCGCCGGCGATCCGCCGCGCGGCCGCCGTCGGTGAGCTGGCGCGCGTCGGGGCCGAGGCGGTCGGGCGCTACGTCGAGCTCGTCCGCCGCGCCGCCTTCCGCGTGACCGACGCGCACCACGACGCGCTCCGCGCCGCCGGGCTCGACGACGACGCCATCTTCGAGCTGACCCTCGCCACCGCCGTGGGCGCCGCCGAGGAGCGCCGCGCCGCCGGCCTCGCCGCCATCGACGCCGCCGTCGCTGCGAGGGGCACCGCCGCCGCCGCCGTCGCGAAGAGGCGCGCGTGAGGCTGGCGCGGGTCGCGCGCGGCGAGCGACTGCTGCATCGCCTGATCTTCCGCTTCATCCGCTGGCGCACGGGCGCCGACGCGCCCGACGTCGTGAAGTCGCTGCTCTATCGCGCGCGCTTCTGGGGCGCGCCGCAGAACCTGATGCTCGAGCGCGTGATGCGCGGCCCGTCGGAGTGGACGCCGGGGCAGCGCGAGCTCATCGCCGCCTTCTGCTCGCGGCAGTTCCAGTGCCCCTTCTGAACGGACTCCCACGGCGCGGTCGCGTCGAACGAGCTCGCTCCTGACGTCGTCGCCGCGGTCCTCGCGGACTACCGCACCGCTGCGCGCCGCGCTCGCCTTCGTCGAGGCGCTGTGCCGCGACCCGGGCGCGGTGACCGCCGCCGACGCCGCGCGCGCCCTCGAGGCCGGCGTCTCCGAGGCCGCGCTGCGCGACGCGGTGTGGGTGTGCGTCTGCTTCTCGATCTTCACCCGCGTCGCCGACGGCCTCGGCTTCACCCTGCTCGACGAGGCGGGCTACCGCCGCTCGGGGCAGTTCCTCTGGCGCCGCGGCTACATCCTGTAAAGCAGAAATCAGCGCAGCTGGATGGTGGCGCGCGGGAAGGCCTCGCGGATCGCCCGCTTGGCCCCGTCGGAGAGCGCGTTGGCGTTGAGGTTGAGGCGGCGCAGCCGGGCGAGGTGCGGCGAGCGCGCCAGCGCCAGCGCCCCGGCGTCGCCGATGCGGTTGCGCCCGAGGTCGAGCCGGGTGAGGCGCGACGCGTCCGGCGACTCGGCCAGGGCGATCGCCTGCCGGTCGCCGAGGCCCAGCTTGTTGAGCCGCAGCCAGCGCAGCGACGGGAGCGCCGCGAGGAGCGCGGCCGCGTCGAGGGCCTCGAGATCGTAGCTGCTGTAGTTCTCGGAGACGTCGAGCGACTGGAGGCGCGGGAGGTTCGCCGCGAGCTTCATCATCGCCGCGCGCTCGAGGTCGGCGTTCTCCAGCGTGAGCTGCTCGAGGCTGGCGAGGGCCGCCGCGGCGTCGCCGAGCGGCGAGAGGTGGCGCAGCTGGGTCACCGTCAGCCGCCGCAGGGTGGCGCGCGCCGGGCAGGTGGTCAGCTGCTTGACAAAATTTCCTGCCGACGAGATCCGCCCGTCGAACCCGAGGTGCAGCTCCTCGAGCGGCTGCGGCAGCGAGACCAGCGCGCCCACCGAGGCGCCGTCGAGGAAGGCCTTCTCCATCGCGAAGCGGCGCAGGCGCGGGAGGTGCGGCGAGGCGGCGAGCGCGGCGATGGTCTCGTCGGAGGGCGCGTGGATCGAGAGGCTCTCGAGGATCGCCGCGTCGGGGTTGGCGAACAGCCCGCCGACGCGACCGCCGCTGCCGACGGAGAGCGCGCGGAGGAGCGGCGCCTGTTCGGCGCGCGCCGGGGTGATGGTCGCGAAGGCGTCGCCCGAGCCCACCAGCTCCTCGAGGAAGCCGCGGCGGAAGAGGAAGCTGGTGAGAATCGTCCGCGGCAGCGTAGCCGTCCACGTCGCGTGGTGCGCCTTCAAGAGCGCGCGCTCGCGGCTGCGCAGCCGGCCGACGTCGCCGACGTCCCCGTCGCTGGCGTCGTGGCGCGCCAGCGCGCACTGCACGCGGATCAGCTCGCCGCGCGGATCGCCGCGCTCCATCAGCGCGTCGGCGTACACGAGGCGCGGCTCGTCGTCGTCGGGGCGCGCGAGGATCGGGTCCAGCCAGCGTGCGTCCACGGGCCGCGGCTCAGCGCTCGACGACGTCGTCGCCGCAGAGGATGCGGCGCCAGCGCGCGCCCGCCAGGGTCGCCGCCGAGACCGAGGCGTCGAAGCGGGCGTCGTCGAGGAGCGCCTCGTCGAGCGTCGCGCCTTCGAGATCGGCGCCGCGCAGATCGCAGCGCTTGAGGACCGCGCCGCGCAGCGAGGCGCCGCGCAGATCGGCGCCGGCCAGCGACGCGTCGGTCAGCGCCGCGCCGTCGAGGGTCGCCCGCGCCAGCGTCGCGCCGTCGAGGATGGCGTCGACCAGCCGCGCCCCGCCGAGCCGCGCGCCCGCGAGCGCGACGCGATCGGCGATCGCCCGCTCCAGCCGCGCCCCCTCCAGCGCCGCGCCGTCGAGCTCCGCCTCGGTGAGGTCGGCGCCGTCGAGCGCCGCCCCGCGCAGCGACACCGCGCGCGCGCGCGCCCAGCTCAGTTTTGCGCTAGACAGGATCGCGCCGTCGAGCACGGCGCCCTCGAGCACCGCCTTGCGCAGGTCGGCGCCCGCCAGCTGCGCGCGCTCCAGCCGCGCGCGCGTGAGATCGATCTGCGACAGCCGGCACCCGGCGAGGATCGCGCCGGGCGCGTCGACGTGAAGGAGCAGGCGGCGCTGCGCCGAGGCTGCCTGCAGCCCGACGCCGGCGAGCGCCGCGAACAGCGCGCGCACGCCGCCCCTCGCTTAGTCGTCGATCTCGACGCTGCCCGCCGGCTCGTCGTCGTCGAGCGTCGGCACCGGCCCGTCGTCGTCACCACCGCCGCCGCCACTCGACCGCCCACCGCCGCCGCCGCGGCCGTGGAACCGCGAGCCGCCTTCGAACGACTTCCCGACGAGCTTGGCCGGCTCGTCGCGCACGGGAGCGACGAAGGTCTCCCACGAGGCGGCCGCCTTGAGCGCCTCGCCGAGCGGGACGCCCTTCTTGACCATCTCGTTCACGCGCGCCTTCGCCTCGGGCGTCAGGCGCCGCGCGGGGACCACCGCCGACGGCTCCCCCGTCGCCGCGCCACCCGCCGGCTTGGCCGCAGGCGCCGCCGGCTTCTTCGCCGGAGCAGCGGCCGGCTTGCCCTTGGCGGCGGCCGCCTTGCCCTTGGCGCGCGGGGCGTCCTCATCGTCGTCGTCGTCGTCGTCCTCGTCGTCGTCGCCGTCGTCCTCGTCGTCGTCGCCGTCGAATTCGTCGTCGTCGTCGCCCGCCGCGGCGCGCACCGCCTCGTCCTCGAGCTCGTCGCCTTCGAAGTCGTCGTCGAGATCGTCGGGCAGGTCGTCGTCGTCGCCGTCGAGCGCGGGCTTCGCCGCCTTGCCCTTGGCGGGCGCCTTCGCCGCCGCGGACTTCGCCTTCGCGGGCGCCGCCTTCGCAGCCCCGCGCCGCTTGGTCGCGGGCTTGGCGGCAGCCTCGAGCTCGTCGTCAGTCTCGGACACAGGCGCGGCCGAAGCGGGAGACTCCTTCCCCGTCCCCACCGCCTTCTTGCCTTTCGCAGGGGTCTTGCTCGGCATGCGCCCTTCCTAGCACGCCATTACGCGAAGAGGAACTAGTTGCAACGGAGCGAGGTCGGGACGCACTGCTTGGTCTTGAGCGTGCGCGTCGTCGAGGAGGCGACCGCGCGGCAGGCATACCCGGTCGGGCAGCCGGTGTCGTCGACGCACTCGATGGTGCAGCCCTTCACCCGCGACGAGATCTGGGTGCAGCGGTTGCCGTCGGCACCGCACGACGCCTGCGTCGTGCAGGGCTTGCAGAGCTTCGACGCATCCGACATCGGGTTGTAGCGCGGGTTCGCGTCGGCGCCGTGGACGCCGTACATCGTCGTGAACCAGTAGCCCTGGTCGGCGTCGAGGCCGGCGGTCAGCTCCGAGACCTTCACCGGGACCACCTTGCCGGCGGTCTGGTTCGACAGCGCGCGGATGAGGCGGCGCGCGCTCTCGTCGGTGCCGGCGTTCGAGAAGCTGGTCGAGGTGATGACGTTCAGGTTCTGCTTGTCGGCCTTGGCCGGGTTCTTCCAGAACGCCTGCCCGAGCGCGTAGGTGTCGCAGCCGTTGGCGAGCACGATCTGGAAGGTGTCGCGCGGCATCTCGAGGCCGGGGATCTTGCTGTCGTCGAGGTCACCCTCGTCGGTCTTGCGCCAGTTGGCGAGCGCGAACCCGTAGAGCGGGCCCGAGTGCCCCTCGAAGACGATCACCTCGCGCGACTTGAACGACTCGCGCATGTCCGCCTCGAGCACCTTGCCGCCCTCGGCGGTGTCGGGGTCCGGCCCCGGCACGTTCTGCGAGGCGTCGCCCGGGTGGAAGATCGAGAGCTCGAGGCGGATCGACTTGCCGTTCGAGGTCACCGTCTTCGTGAGCGGGCCCGAGGTGCGCTCGAGCTTCTCGTAGCTGGCGACGGGCGACTTCCACCCCTGGCTGACGAGCCAATTGTAGAGGTTGCGCGAGCCGATGATGTCGTAGCGCGAGTGGTAGTCCCACCCGAAGTGCACGCCGATCGTCACCTTCCCGTCGGCGAACAGGCGATCGTAGGGCAGCCACGAGTCCGACGACGCCGGCTGCGGCGTGACCGTGATCGAGATCGTCTCCTTGCGATCGGCCGAGACCTTCGACGGATCCCAGTCGCTCCACGGCGCCGAGCGGTACCACTCGTTGTTGATGTCGAGCTTGGCGAGATCGGCGTTGGCGACCTTGCCGATCTCGAGGTCGAAGCGCTTGCCGCCGCCGGTGACGCTGGTGCCGGGGATCTTCGTGAGGAGCGTCTTGGTGCCGCCCGCCTGGACCTTGTAGTCGAAGCGGTAGGTCTTGCCGTCGACGGAGACGGGGTCGCTCGCCACCTCGGAGTCGAACTTCACGATGGCGCCGAAGCCGCCGTAGCTGACGTTCGAGGCGTCGTCCTCTTTCGAGATGATGTACTGGTTGAGGAACCAGCTGATGGCGACGTTCTTCAGCTTCACCAGCTCGCGCGCGCGGCCGAGCTTGGCGGCGGCGGTGGCGCTGGCGAGCGTGTCCTCGATGGTGACGGTGCTCTGGCCCGAGAAGAAGTACTCGCGGGCGGCCGTCGAGTAGAAGTTGTCGTCCTTGCCCTCGGGGACGATGACGTCGTCGGCGGTGTCGTCGACTTCGACGGGGGCGCCGCAGGCGCTGAGCGTGGCGGCGAGGGCGAGAGCGAGGGTGCGCTTCATGGGCGCTCACCTCTGCAGGGGCCGAGCCACGCAGTGACGATCGTCATTTCGCCTGGTTAGGCGGGCGTCCGGCAGCCGGACGCGCCGGTGGGGTCACCTGACCCGGCTTGCGCCGTGGCCGCGTGCTACCGTGCGCCCCCATGAGATCGGCCCTCATCGCGATCACGCTGGCGGCGCTCGTGGCGCTCCCCGCCCGTGCCGCCGACGCCCCGACGCTGCGCGTCCCCTACGAGCGCTACACGCTCCCGAACGGCCTGACGGTCATCCTCTACGAGGACCACACGCTCCCGATCGTCGCCATCAACCTCTGGTTCCGCGTCGGCTCGAAGGAGGAGCCCGCGCGCCGCACCGGGTTCGCGCACCTCTTCGAGCACCTCATGTTCATGGGGACGAAGAACGTCCCCGACGGGAAGTTCGACGAGATCCTCGAGGGCGAGGGCGCGCAGAACAACGCGATGACCTCGAACGACTTCACCGCCTATCACGAGCTCGGGCCGAGCCACCTCCTCGAGACCTTCCTGTGGCTCGAGGCCGATCGCCTGGCGACGCTGCCCGACGCGATGACCGAGAAGAAGGTCGCGCTGCAGCGCGAGGTCGTGCGCAACGAGCGACGGCAGAGCGCCGAGAACCGCCCCTACGGGCAGGTCGAGCTGGTGCTGCCCGAGCTCATGTATCCGCCGGGGCACCCCTATCGCCACCCGGTGATCGGGTCGCACGCCGATCTCGTCGCCGCCAGCGTCGCCGACGTGAAGGCCTTCTTCCGCAGCTACTACGTGCCGGCGAACGCGTCGCTGGTGGTGGCGGGCGACTTCAAGCCGGCGGAGGCGCGGCGGCTCGTCGAGAAGTGGTTCGGCTGGCTGCCGCGCGCCCAGGCGCCGGCGCACTCCTGGGCGGCGCCCGCGCGCTTGACAAAAAATGCGCGGGTGGTGGTCGACGACGCCGTCGAGCTCGACGGGATCACCATGGCCTGGCACGCGCCGCCGGCGGCGGGGCCGGGGTCGGCGGCGCACGACGTGCTGGCGGCGCTGCTCGGCGGTGGGCGCGCGTCGCGGCTGTCGCGGCGCCTGGTCTACGAGCGCAAGGTGGCGAGCGAGGTCGAGGCGCGGGTCGAGGAGGGGCTGCTCGGGTCGCAGCTCGAGGTGGTGGCGATCGCGGCGCCGGGGCAGCGGGCCGCCGCCGTCGAGGCGGCCATCCGCGAGGAGCTGCGCGCGCTGACGACGACGGCGCCGCCGACGGAGCGCGAGGTGGCGCGGGCGCGCGCCTACGTCGAGACGCGGCGGCTCGAGCACCTCGACTCGCCGCTCGAGGTCGCGCTGGCGCTGAACGAGTGGGAGCACCGGCTGGGCGATCCCGGCGCGCTCGAGCGGCTGGACCTCGCGCGCTACGCGAAGATCGGCCCGAGCGACGTGGCGTGGGCGGCGTGGTCGACGCTCACGCAGCCGGATGCGACGGTGGTGGTGCGGGCGCGCGGGGCGCGCGCCGCGTCGAGCGCGGGCAAGGCGTCGTCGACGAAGGAGGCGAGCCGTGCGCGCTGATCGGCTGATGGTCATTGGAGCGCTGGCGCTGATGGCGTCGTCGGCGACGGCGGGGGAGATCGCGCGGCCCGATCTGACGGCGCGTCCGGCGCTCGGCGCGGCGCCGTCGTGGGAGCCGCCGGCGCCGACGGTGCAGACGCTGGCGAACGGGCTCAAGCTGGTCGTCGTGCCGCGGCACCAGGTGCCGCTCGTCCAGGTGGCGATCGCGGTCCAGGCGGGCAGCGAGCTCGATCCGCCGGCGACGCCGGGGACGGCGGCGGCGGTGGCGCGGCTCGTCGAGGAGGGCGGCGCGGGCGCGCGCGACGCGTCGGCGTTCAGTGAGGCGCTCGCCGATCTGGGGCTCGACCTCCATCGGCTCGTCGACGAGTCGGGGGTCCGCTACTCGTCGTCGGTGACACGCGATCGGCTCGACGGCGCGCTGGCGCTGCTCGGCGATCTGGTGGCGCGGCCGCGGATGGCGCCCGAGGAGTGGCCGGCGGTGCGCGGGCGGCTCATCGCCGAGCTGGCGCACGAGGAGGCGGAGCCGCGCGAGGTCGCCGAGGCGGAGCTGGCGCGCGCCATCTACGGCGATCATCCGTACGGCCATCGCTCGCTCGGGACGCGCGCCTCGCTCGAGGCGCTGGCGGCGCCGTCGCTGCGCGCCTTCTACGAGGAGCGCTGGGGACCGCGCACGACGTCGGTGGTCCTGGTGGGCGACGTGACCGCCGAGGCGGGGCGCGCGCTCGTCGAGAAGGCGTTCGGCGCGTGGAGGGGGAAGGCCGCGCCGGCGACGGTGGCGGCGGCGCCGGCGCGCGCGGCGGGGCGGCGCATCATCGTCGTCGATCGCCCGGGCGCGCCGCAGTCGGAGGTGCGCGTCGGCCACCTCGGCGCGGCGTGGGACACGCCCGATCTGGCGGCGCTCGAGCTGCTCGAGACGGTGCTCGGCGGATCGTTCACCAGCCGGCTGGTCCAGAACCTGCGCGAGAAGCACGGCTGGACCTACGGCGCGCAGGCGGAGTGGACGATGCGGCGGGCGACGGGGACCTTCATGGTGCGGGCGGCGATCCGCACCGACGCGACGGCGCCGGCGGTGCGCGAGATCCTGTCGGAGATCGCCGGCATGCGGGCGCCGGTGCCAGCGGCGGAGCTGCAGAAGGCGCGGGCGCTGGCGCGGCAGAAGCAGCTCGAGCGCTGGGCCTCGTCGCAGATGGCGGCGCTGACGGTGGCGGAGCTGCTGCTCGCCGATCGGACGCCCGAGCTCCTGCGCACGCTCTATCGCGGGCTCGACGGGATCGACGGCGCGGCGCTCGGCGGGGCGGCGGCGCGGCAGCTCGCGCCCGACGCGCTCACTGTCGTCATCGTCGGGGATCGCGCGCGCGTCCTGCCGGCGCTGAAGGCCGCAGGGCTTCAGCCGACCGAGTAGCCGGGCGTCGGTCAGGCGTCGGTCAGGCGTCGATCAGGCGTCGAGGAGCATCAGGCCGAGGAGGTGCGCGGGCGCGACCTGCTCGACGGCGCGGCGGAGGGCGCGCGCGGTGGTCTTGCCGGCGCGCGAGACGAGCAGCACGCCGTGCGCGTAGTCGGCGACGAGGTTGACGTCGGCGGCCCCGAGGACGGCGGGCGTGTCGATGACGACGTAGTCGTAGCCGGCGCGCGGCAGCGCCGCGAGCGCGACGCCGAGCGCCACGCCGTCGACGAGCGCGCCGCGGGGCGTGTCGGGGTGGATCGCGGCGACGTGCAGGCCGCGGTCGGCGATCTCCACCACCGTCCACGGATCGAGCGGGTGCTCGCGGTGCGCGGCGAGCTGGCGCGCGAAGCAGGTCGGCGGCAGGAAGCCGAACACCGTCGCCAGATCGGGCGTGCGCAGGTTCGCCTCGACGAGGAGGACGCGCGCGCGGCCGCGCTCGCCGAGCGCCAGCGCGAGGTTGGCGGCGGTCATCGTCTTGCCGTCGCCGCGCTCGGGCGAGCTCACCGCGATGAGGCGCGGGTTGCCGCTCTCGGCGAGGCGGTGGCGGAGCACGCGGAAGCTGGCCGATCGCGGCGAGTCGGGCTCGGTGAGGAGCACGAGGCGCGGGTCGAGCTCGCCGGTGAGGACGTGGCGCGCGACCTCGACGCGGGCGCGGCCGGAGGAGGTCTCCTCGTCGCGACCGCCGGGGGCGGTGCTGCGCGACGCGGGCGCCGACGGGGGCGGCCCGACGCTGGTGCTGTCGGAGGCCGGCGGCGCGGCGGTGGGCGTGAGGGCGGGGCTCGACGCCACCACGCGCTCGACGATCCGCGTGGGCGCGCGCTTCAGCTCGGCGTCGGCGGTCGCGCTCGACGGGCCGGTCGAGGTCGCCGCCGCGGTGGCGCTCGAGGTCGCCGGGATCGTCGCCGCGGTCGGGGGCGTCGCCGCCGCCGCGGTCGAGGGCGTCGCCGCGCGGGCGGCCGCGACCGCCGCAGCGACGGAGGCGGGCAGCGGCTGATCGACGGCCGTCTTGCGCGCCGAGCCAGCCGGCTCGGGCATCGGCACGTCGCGCACGCGCGCGCGCCCGCCGTCGTCGGTGGTCGCGCCGCCCGCGGGCGCGGTGGCCGGCGGTGGCGACGACGCGATCACCGTCCCCGAGGTCGCCGTCGCCGGCGTCTGCGATCCGAACAGCGCGCGCGGCTGCACCGCCGGCAGATCGCGCAGCGTCGTCGAGGTCTGCACGTCGGGGCCGCCGCTCGGCGTCGAGGTCGGCGTGCCACTCCCCGGCGTCGAGACCCGCTGCCGCACCGCCGGCATCATCTTGTTGGTCGGCGCCGCGTTCACCGACGTGCGCAGCCCGCTCTCGTCGACGAACTTGCGCCGCAGGAGATCGGCCGAGGTCGCGCCGCCCTCGAGCTGGTCGACGTCGTCGCCCTCCAGGTTCCAGCCGTCGCTCGACGTCGCCTCCGGCGGGGGCGGCGTCACCGTCGCCATCGGCGCCGTCGTCCCGCCGCGCCCCGTCCCGGTCAGCGTCGTGCGTGCGCCGGGGATCCGGCTCCCACGCGGAGGAGTGTCAGCCACGGGCGGCCTCCCGAGCGCGCGCCGCGCGCGGCACGACGGCGACGAGCGGCCCGAGGGCGAGCTGCTCGATGTCCGTCCGGTCGTAGATGCGATCGTCGAAGATGGCCAGCGCCAGCGCGAGCGCCAGCGACAGCAGGAAGGACAGCGCCAGCCCCATGAGGAGGATGGTCACGCTCGACGGCTTCGCCGGGTGCGTCGGGCGATAGGCGTCGTCGACGATCTCCATGCGCGCCACCTGCCCCGTCGCCGCCGCGTTCTCGACGATCGACGCCTTGAACTGGCGCTCCTCGAGCTGCTGCACGCGCGCCCGCGCCTCGGCGAGGTCGCGGTTCACGCGCGTCCACTCGGTCTCCAGCGCGACGATGCGGCTGGCGCCCTCGGAGACCGGCTGCGGCGCGCTGTCGCCGTCACGGCGCCGCTTCGCCTTCCAGGCGGCGATCTCGTCGGTGACGCGGCGGAGCTCGTTCTCGAGCGCGCCGCGATCGATGGTCCCCTCGTCGAGCTCCTTGGTGCTCGCAGCGGCCGGCGCCGTCGCTGTCGCGGGGGCGCTCGGCGCGGCGGCCAGCGCCGACTCCGCACGGCGCCGCCAGTCCTCGGCGTTGCGCAGCCGCGTCTGCGCCGCGCGCACGTCGGGGTGCTGCTCGGTGAACTGCGCCAGCTTGTCGGCGAGCTCCTTCTGCGCCGCGGTCTCCTCGGCCTCCGCCGCCTGCTTCTCGGCGAGGAGCTTGGGATCGACGCTCGGCACGCCCGGCGCCGGCTCGGGGCGCCGCCGCGGCGCGGGCGGCAGCGACGGCGCGGGCTGCGCCAGCCGCTCTTGCAGGCGCGTCTGCTCGCGCTCGAGCGCCTGCAGCGTCGCGTCGGCCCCGGCGCTGGTCTTGATCGGCCGGCGGTCGGCGCGCGCCTCGCGCGTGAACTCCGGGTGCTTGGCGAGGAAGCGCGCCAGCTCGGCGTCGCGATCCTTCAGCTCGCCCTCGGCGCGCTTCTTCTCGGCGTCGAGGAGCTCGCGCGTCACCTCCGCCTGCTCGGCGCGGCTGCGACTGAAGTCGCTGATCACCGCCTGCGCCAGCTTCTTGGTGATCTCCTGCACGCGCTCGGGGTTCTCCCCCTCGAACGAGAGGCCGAAGGTGTCGGAGTCGCGCACGCGGAAGCTGATGTGGCTGCGCATCTCGTCGACGGCGTCGACGTAGCCGCGGTCGGCGACGATTCCGCTATACAATTTATGCTCGCGGATGATCTGCTCGAGCCGCGTGCGCGAGAGCACCATCTCCTTCAGCCGCAGCCCCAGCTTGCGCGTGGGGTCGCCGCCCTCGACGGCGGCGTCGGCACCCCGCAGGTCGCGGTAGAGGATCAGCGTCTCCGACTTGTAGACGCGGGGGCGGAGGAGGGCGTAGGTGACCGAGGCCGCCGCGCCGAAGAGCAAGAGCGCCGTCGCCGGCACCCAGAAGCGGCGGGCGCGTCCGGCGATGCTGAGGATGCGGTCGAGGCGGTCGCGCGCGGTGCGCGTGTCCCGCGGATCGGTGGCGGTGGCGGTGGTCATGATGGCGGCGGGCTCGCCCTCGTCGACGAGCGCTGGCGCATGCTACCACGCGCGAGGCGCTCGCGGAGCGACCCCACCCGATCGCCCGGGAAGGCGCCCACCGCGCCGAGGGAGGCGAGCCCCAGGCGGCGCACGTCGTCCCCGTCGTACACACGGCTGTCGAAGGCGCCCACCACCAGCGCCGAGAGCGGCAGGAGGAGCGCCAGCAGCGCGAACCCGGCGGCGACGAGCGCGCGCGGCTTGCCGAGGCGGCGCGGGCGCGGCCGCACCACCTGGGCGACCTCGAACGAGAGGCGCTCCTGATCGGCCGCCAGCGCCGCGCGCACCGCCACCTCCGAGCGCCGCACCGCCATCGCCGCCGCCTGCTCCTCGAGCGCCATCAGCGCCTGCCGCCGCTCGACGAGCTCGGCGCGGATCGTCGCTGCGCGCGCGCCGTCGCTGCCGCGCAGCCCCGCCTCGGCGCGGACCAGCCCTTCGCGCGCCTCGGCGATGCGCCCCTCGAGCCCCCGCGCCTCGCCGGCGGCCCGTCGCTCCCGCGCCGCCGTCTCCGCCCGCCGCGCCGCCGCGTCCTCGTCGAGCACCAGCCGCGCCAGCGCCGCCGCCACGCGCGTCGCCTGCTCCGGCTCCGGCCCGCGCCAGGTGATCGCCACCCGCCCCGAGCGCCAGGCGTCCGTCGGCGCGCGCTCCTCGCCGAAGTCGGTGCGCCAGGCGTCGATGGTGACGTCGTCGCGGAAGGCGTCGAGCGCGGCCTGCGGATCGGCGCGCCTGCCGTCGCTGCCGCCGACGCCGTAGAGCCGCTCGGACTCGGCGATCGCCAGCAGGCGCGGCGGCTGGAGCGCCACCCGCGCCACCGCCTCGCGCAGCAGGCGCGGCGCCCGCGGCGAGGCGCCCGGCGCCAGATCGCCCTCGGTGACCCGCAGGACGACGCGCGCGGTGAAGCGATCCTGTCGCGCCCGCACGCCGACGACGGCCGCCGCACCGACGAGAGCCAGCGCCAGCACCCACCCCGGCCGGCGGCGCGCCCGTCGGACGAGGCGCCAGGCCTCGGCGGTCACCGTCGGGTCGTGCGCGTCCCCCATCGCTGTCGCTACCGTATCACGCGCCGCGCCGGAGCCCCTGGTCTCGCGCGCGCTGGTGCTCTATGTTGTGCCCGATGCCACGGATGGTGAATTGCGTGAAGCTCGGCCGCGAGGCCGAGGGGATGAAGTGGAAGCCCTTCCCCGACGAGCTCGGCCAGCGGATCTTCGACAACGTCTCGCAGGAGGCGTGGAAGATGTGGCTCGAGCACTCGAAGATGCTGATCAACGAGTACCGTCTCGATCTCATGACGCCGCGGGCGCAGCAGATCCTCCGCGAGCAGGCCGAGCAGTACTTCTTCGGACAGGGCGCGCAGCTCCCGCCGGACTACGTCGCGCCGAAGGCGAAGTAGCTCCCGCGCCGGGGCGAGACGATGCGCGGGCCCGGCGACATCCTCCTCCTCGCGACCTACGAGCTCGGTCGGCAGCCGCTGCACCTCGCGTCGCCGCTGGCGTTCCTCGAGGCGGCGGGGTATCGGCCGCGCGCGATCGACCTCGCGGTCGAGCGCTTCGACGACGAGGCGGCGCGGGCGGCGCGCCTGGTGGCGATCGCGGCGCCGATGCACACCGGGCTGCGCCTGGCGCTGGCGGCGATTGCGCGCGTGCGGCGGGTGAACGCGGCGGCGCCGATTGTTGTCTACGGTTTATACGCCCCGCTCTACGAGGCGCTCCTCCGCGCGCGCGGGGTCGCGGCGGTGCTCGGCGGCGAGTACGAGGCGGCGCTGGTCGACCTCGTGCGCGCGAGCGAAGGGGGCGCCGCGCCGTCGCCCCCGTCGGTGACGCTGGCGCGGCTCGCCTTCCCGCGGCCCTCGCGGGCGGCGCTGCGCCCGCTCGATCGCTACGCGCGCCTCCTGCACCCTGACGGGCGCGCGCGGCTGGTGGGCGCGGTCGAGGCGTCGCGCGGCTGCAAGTACCTCTGCCGCCACTGCCCGATCCCGTCGGTGTACGGCGGCCGCTTCTTCGTCGTGCCGCGCGAGATCGTGCTAGACGATATCAACCAGCAGATCTCCGCCGGGGCCGAGCATATCACCTTCGGCGACCCCGACTTCCTGAACGGCCCGCGCCACGCGCTCGAGCTCGCGCGCGCGCTGCACGCCGCTCACCCGTCGCTGACCTTCGACGTCACCACCAAGATCGAGCACCTCCTCCGCCACCGCGAGCTGCTGCCGGAGCTGGCCGCGCTCGGCTGCCTGTTCGTCGTCTCGGCGGTGGAGTCGCTCTCCGATCGCGTGCTGGCGCTCCTCGACAAGGGCCACACGCGCGCCGACGTCGACGCCGCGCTCGCCGCCTGCCGCGCCGCCGGGATCACGCTGCGCCCGTCGCTGGTGGCCTTCACGCCGTGGACGACGCTCGACGACTACCTCCAGCTCTTCGACTGGATCGAGCGCGAGGCGCTCTTCGACGCCATCGATCCGGTGCACCTGGCGATCCGGCTGCTGGTGCCGCCGCGCTCGCTGCTCCTCGAGCACCCCGAGGCGCGCGGCGCGTTCGGCCCCTTCGACGAGGCGACGCTGGTCCACCCATGGGCCCATCCCGATGCGCGGATGGACGCGCTGCAGGCGGCGGCGCTGGCGCTGTGCGAGGAGGCCGCGGCCGCCGCCGAGGAGCCGCGCACGACCTTCTATCGGCTGAAGGCGCTCGCGCTCACCGTCGCTGCGGGCCGCCCGCTGCCGCCGCCTCCCGCGCCGCGCCCGCACGCCCACACGCACCCGCCGCCCGCGCAGCGCGCGCCCAAGCTCACCGAGACCTGGTTCTGTTGAGCGGAGCCCACCGCGGGCCAGTTCGGCTCGCTCGTCTGACTCAGGGTTTCCCGACGGAGAAGGTCTGGTCGCTCTCGGTCTGCTTGATGCCGATGTAGAGCGTGCCGTCGTCGAGCTGCAGCGACGGCAGCCTGCCGTCGACACAGTTGCTCTGCGAGCAGGTGGGGAACGACGCGAGCGTCTCCTCGCCGATGAGCTTGCCGTCGTCGGAGTAGACGAGCGCGCGCGCGTCGCCGTACTGCCCGCCGAAGTCGTTGTGAGCTCACGTCGCGTAGATCGTCAGCCGCCCCGGCTCGCGCGCGATCGGCTGAAACAGACGGTACCGTGAGACTCCCGACGGATCGGCAGGGGGCTCGACGAGCCGGAAGGCGGTGAACGCGCTGCCGTCGCCGTGCGCGCCTGCGTCGGAGTACCCGCCCTTGAACCACACGTCGCTGCTCGAGCTCCAGACGGCGTCCCACTCGATCCCGCCGCTCTCCCGCGAGACCGCGATGGGGACCTCGGTCCAGCTCTCGCCGCGGAGATGCGCGATGGTCCCCCCGGTCCCCCCGATGAGGTAGAGCTCGTCGGGGCCGATCACCGCGCGCGCGTCCTCGTCGAGGTTGACGCCCAGCGGGGGATCGGCCGCCGCGACGAAGCGCGCGCCGTCGAAGCGCAGGAGCTTGTCGGTGGTCGTGCTCTGCGTCGCGTCGTAGACGTGCACCCCGAGGAACAGGCCCGCCCCGTGGCCATGTTGGAAGCCGCCCGCGGGGGCGAGGTTGGTCGGGAGATCGGCCGCGCGATCTTCGAGCACGCCCGTCGGGCCGAGCTTCAACAGCCCCGACGGGGTGGAGAGGAACAGCCACGCCGCGCCGCGCCCCGCCGACACCATCGTCCCGCGCTGGCCGAAGGGGTACGCGTACACCTTCGTCCAGGTCGCGCCGTCCCAGTGCCAGACCTCGGTCTTCCCCGGCTGGCTCGACGTGTTGGGGAGCGTGCCCCACACGTCATTGCGCCCCGAGCCGCAGACCAGCGCACCGCCAAAGCGGCCGCCGGTCCACGATGGCCACGTGATCGACTCGAGCTTGCCGCCCGAGCACGCCGTCGCCCACAGCGCGAGCGCGGACACCACCACCGCCGAACGAGCCCCCATCGTTCCCCCCCGAACGTCACGGTATGCGACCGTCGACGGCGGCGTCAACGCGATCCGTCGCGGCGGTGAGCGCGGCGACGAGGGAGGCGAGGGGCTGCGAGGCGTCGACCACGCGGCCCTCCTCGGGCGTGGGCCGCTCGATGGCGGCGAGCTGCGAGGCGAGCAGCGACGGCGGGAAGAAGTGGCCGGCGCGCGCCGCGACGCGAGCGGCCAGCAGCGACGGGGGCGCGTCGAGGAAGGCCAGCCGCACGCGCGCGCCGTCGACGCCGAGCGCGGCCCGGTGCGCGCGCCGGAGCGCCGAGCAGGCGACCACCAGATCCTCGCCGCGCGCCAGCGCCTCGTCGATGACGGCGCGGATCGCCCGCAGCCAGGGCGCGCGATCATTGTCGTCAAGCGGAATTCCGGCGCGCATCTTGGCGACGTTCGCCGCCGGGTGCAGCTCGTCGCCGTCGACGAACCGCCAGCCGCGCGCCGCGGCGAGCGCGCGGCCGACCGTGCTCTTGCCGGCGCCCGCCGGCCCGGCGACGACCACGACCATCAGCGCCGCGGCTCGTACGCCTTCCCCGGCGTGCCGCCGAGCGCCAGGAGGGTCGCGCCGTTCGGGCCCGGCAGGAGCTTGCGCATCGTCGTCGCGCCCACGCGCACCATCGCGCCCGGCTCGAGCGCGTGCGTCTCGCCGCCCGCCTGCAGCGTCGCCGAGCCCCGCAGGAGCACGTAGACCTCCTCCTGCAGGTCCTTCTCGTGATCGTGCTCGGGGTACTTGTCACAGCCGGGCGCGATCTCGAGGACGTTCATCCCCCACGCGCTCACGCCGAGGTCGCGCCCGGCGTGGCGGAAGCGGATGCCCGCGATCGCGTGCGGCCCCTCGTAGAACCCGATCTGCTCGATGGTCTTCAGGGTGACGTCGGCCATGGCTGTCTCCTTGGGGGAGACGATAAGCCAATCCGCGCCCGCGCGCCGATCGGGCCCTCAGCGCGCGGTCGGCGTCAGCGTCGGCGTGACCTCGAAGCGCAGGCAGGCGTGCGCGGCGCGCAGCGCGGCCTCGACGGCGGCCGGCCCGTCGCCGCCGCGCGCGAAGAGGAAGCCGAGGTAGCTCTGCCCCTCGGGGAGCGGCACCAGCACCTGCCCGGGGCGCGCGCTCACCACCACGTCCTCGACGAGCGGCACCGCCCGCGCCGCCTCGATCCCCTCGACCGCCTGGAACACGCCGCCCCGCGGGATGGGGATCATCATCACCCCCGCGGGGGCGCGCGCCGCCGGATCTCCGACGAGCGCGTCGATCGGCCGCCCCAGCGCCGCCAGGATCACCAGCTCCTCCAGCGACTGCGCCCCGAGGCCGAAGCGCAGCGTGCGCGCGCACAGCCCGCCGATCGAGCGCGCCGCGACCTCGATCACCGACGGGGTCCCGCCGCCGACGCGCAGCTCGGCGTGGACCGGCCCGTCGGCGAGGCCCAGCGCCCGCGCCGCCTCCGCCGTCGTGCGCGCGATCGATGCTTGGAGCTCCAACGAATGGCGCGACGGCGTCGTATAGATCGTCTCCTCGAAGAAGGGCCCGTCGAGCGGATCGGGCTTGTCGAAGATCGCCAGCAGGGTGAAGTCCCCGCGCGTGAGCAGCCCCTCGACGGCGACCTCCGGCCCCGGCACGAACGCCTCGACGGCGACGCGGTGCCCGTCGGGATCCTCCACCGCGCGCAGGGCCGGCGTCTGGAGCAGCGCCGCGATCCGCCGCCACGCCGCCTCGAACGACGCGCGGTCGTCGGCGCGCATGACCCCGCGGCTGGCCGAGCAGAGGAGCGGCTTGCACACCACCGGCCACCCGAGGCGCGCCTCCACCTCGACGGCGACGCGCGCCGGATCGTCGTTTTCGTCAAACACGAATTGCCGCGGCTGGGCCACACCCGCCGCCGCCAGCGCCTCGCGGAGCAGCCGCTTGTTGCGCGCCCGCCGCGCCGCCTCGGGCGCGTTGCCGACGAGCCCCAGCGCCCGCGTCGCGTGCGCCGCCACCTCGGCGGTGGCGTCGTCGCTGGCGACGATCGCGTCCCACGGCGTCGCCCGCGCCTCGGCGATGATGCGCGCCGCGGCGTCGCCCACCTCGTCGAGCGGCAGGTCGAGCGACCCGCCGAAGGCGTCGCGGTCCCAGAGTTCGGCGAGCTGGTGGCAGCGGTCGGTCCCCAGCGTCGCTTCGACGCCGAGCCGCTCCGCCGCGCGGGCGAACTCCTCCGTCCGGTACGAGGTCTTGGCGCTCAACAGGAGGACGCGGGCCATCCGACACCCTATGCTTAGCGTGTATTTATGCTAAGAGGCACCCCGTGTTGACCATCGTCGTCTCGCTGATTTCGGGGATCCTCGTCGGTGCGCTCCTGCGCCTGACGGGGGCCGTGCACTCCATTCCCGGCGCGATCCTGCCGGCGCTGGCGGTGACGCTCATCGCGGCGGTGTTCCTGCTGCGCCGTCTGTCGAAGCGCATCGAGCCCATCGTCGCCGACGCCCAGCGCCACATGCAGGGCGGCCGCAAGGAGATGGCGCTGAAGGCGCTCCGCTCGGGGCTGTGGCTGGGGCGCTGGCACCCGCTCATCGAGGGGCAGCTGCGCACGCAGATCGGCGTCCTCGAGTACGCCTCGGGCAACGTCGACAACGCCATCGCCGAGCTCTCGAAGGCGTCGAGCCGCCCGTGGGAGGGGCCGGCCTTCCTCGGCTGCGCGCACTTCAAGAAGCGCAACGAGGGCGACATGGTGAAGGCGTTCGAGAAGGCGGTGAAGGTCGCCCCGAAGGAGGGCATCGCCTGGACGCTGTACGCCTTCTGCATGAACGCGCGCGGCAAGAAGGACGAGGCCATCAAGATCCTGCAGCGCGGCCTCGAGAAGATCCCCGGCGACGCGCGCCTCCAGGGCAACGTCGAGAACCTCCAGGCCGGCAAGAAGCTGAAGACCGCCCCCTACGGCGACACCTGGACGGCGTTCGGCGTCGAGCCGGGCGCGCCCGTCGGGCCGGCCAACCTGCCGAAGTACGCCCGCGGCTACGCGCAGCGCCCGGGCTTCCGCCAGAAGCCGCAGCGCAAGCGCTAGACAGAAATTCGGGTCGGCGCTACTGCTCGATGCAGTAGACGTGGCAGCTCAGGTTGCAGCTGAGCGTGCCCGAGAAGCTCCAGCTGATCTGGGTCGTCGTCGGGTCGGCGACCGAGCCATTGACGCCGCTCGAGGACGTCGTCCAGCCCATGCAGTTGACCATGCTGACGATGCCGTCGCCGTTGGCGTTGAAGTGCGCCCACACGCAGGGCGTCGGGTTCGCCGAGCCGCTGGCCAGCTCGTTGATGGCGCCGGTGTGCGTCGGCGACCAGAAGGTGTCGTCGGTGGCGACGGCCGAGCCGCTCGGGAGCACGATCGGGCGGCCCGCTTGGCCGAGCGTGATGCGCGTGCGCGGCGGGTTCGACGGGTAGTTCACGATCGCCTTGAAGGGGCGGTTGCCGGCGCCGAGCGCGGCGCCCTCGGAGGTGCAGGCGGCGTCGAGCGCGTCGAGCGTGCCGAGGGCTCCGGTGCGCGCGGTGAGGAGGAAGACGTGGCGCGGCGCCACGCCGGCGAGGTCGGGGCCGCTCAGATCGCGGGTGGCGAGATCGCGCACGGCGAGGTCGATCGGCGTCGAGAGATCGGGCGCGCCGCCGTCGGTGGGCGGCGGGCTGGCGAGATCGTCGTTGGTGAGGTCGCGCAGGCTGAGCTCGACGGTCTGGCGCTGGCCGGCGGTGAGGGTGACGGTGCGCGTGCCGCGGCCGACGCGTGCGCCGCCGAGGAAGCCGACGACGACGAGGTCGGCGGAGCCCGCCGCCGTCGGAGGCAGGTAGATGGCGGTGGTGATCGGCGGGCGGACCGACGGGCCCGGCGTCGACGGGGTGACGGCGTCGGCGCGCGCGGCGCCGGCGAGGACGAGGCGGAGCTGATCGACCTCGGGGCCGTCGGTGACGCGGACGCCGAGGCAGGCCGCGGGGGCGTCGGCGCAGGGATCGCTCGACGCGCCGCAGGCGGCGGCGGCGAGCGCGGCGGCGGCGACGAGCGCGAACCGCTTCACTGGGCGCTCACCGGCGGGAAGGTGAGCGGCGCGGCGCGCGACGAGAGGCCGACGCCGAGGCCGACCCCGAGGCCGACCCCGACGGCGACGACGCCGACGGTGGTCCAGAGCCACCAGCGCTTGTAGACGGGGACGCGCGCGGGGGCGGGCGCCGCGACGACGACGGCGGCGGCGGGCGCGACGGTGGCCGTCTGTGGCGTGGCGGTGGGCGTCGGCGTCGCCGTCGCCGTCGCCGTAGGCGCCGTCGGTGGCGTGGGCGCGGGCGTGGGCGTCGTCATCGGCGTCTCGGCGAGCCGCTTGCGCAGCCGCGCCACCCGCTGCTCGACGTCGCGCTCGGGGTGCACCGCGAGGTAGCGCTCGAAGCTGTCGATGGCCTCGGCGAGCCGCCCCAGCTCCTCGAGGCAGCGCCCGAGGTTGAACAGCAGCTCGGGGTGCGGCGCGAGCGCGTAGGCGCGCTGGATCTTCTCGTACGCCTCGGCGTAGCGCCCCTCGGCGAAGGCGCGGTTCCCCTCGTCGAAGGCGCGCTTGGCGGCGTCGCGCAGCGTCTGGTCGGCGCGCCCTCCGCTCGCCGCCGCGCACACGAGCGCCAGCACCAGCAGCAGACGAGCGACGACACGCGACATCGCGCGATCGTATCCGACCGCGCGCACCCGGGTCTAGATCATCGCGTCGCGGCGTCGGCGCGCGTGCGCAGCCGAGAGCAGCCGATCGCTCGCCGCCGCCGCGGTCGACTCGGCGATGATGGTGTAGACCTCGCGCCGCGTGATCTTGATCGGCGCGCGCGGATCGAGCGGATCGCTGGCGTCGCGCAGCCGCGCCAGCGTCGCCAGGCCAATCCACAGCGGCCACACCGTCGCCAGGCGCAGGCGCAGCTCGCGCCGCGGGATCGCCAGCACGTAGGGGAAGGCGGCGTCGACGTGCTCGAGGCAGATGCGGTGCAGCGTCTGGAGCGCGGCGCGCGCGCGCGCCCGTCGCGCCGGATCGACCAGATCCCCGACGGTGATGGCGTTCCCCGCGAGCAGCTCGCGGGGGACGTAGGAGCGCCCCTCGGTGAGGTCGCGCGCCGCGTCGCGCACGACGTTGACCAGCTGGAGCGCCTTTCCGAGCCGCACGCCGCGCGCCACGAAGTCGGGCCGGCCGAGCCGCCGCAGCGACGGGACGTGCGCCGCCATCATGGTGGTCCAGTACTCGCCGACGCAGCCGGCGGCGTAGTAGCAGTGCTCGTCGAGCTCGTCGAGCGTCGCCAGCGCGACCGGCTCGCCGGTGAACGGCTGCCCCGCCTCCGGCGACGGGAAGCGCCGCAGATCGCGCTCCATCCCGGTGATCAGCGTCTCGAGCACGCGCTGGGTGCGCTCGCGATCGCCCGCCTCGAACCCGCGCAGCCCCTCGAGGCACTCGGCGAGGCGCGTGAGCAGGAGGTGCTCCGACGGCGTGGCCCCGCTCCCCGTCGAGCCGACCTCGCGCACCACGTCGTCGCCGAGGACCAGCGCGCTGCGCTCGTCGCCGCCCAACACCTCGACTTGCAGCCGGCGCAGGAGCTCGAGCCGCCGCTCGGGCCGCACCGCCCGCGTGTCGGCGATGGTGTCGGCGGCGCGCGCGACCAGGTACGCCACCGAGAGCTGCGTCCGCACCGCGCGCGGAAGGATCGCGAGGCTGAGATAGAACGAGCGCGACACCTTCGCGAGGATGTCGTCGAGCTGCGGATCGGGGACGGCGCCGAGCTTCATCTGCCTGCGGCGCATATACCACGTCGCTGCGGCGCCGGAGCGCGCGTGCGCCTTCGCACGCCGCCCGCGCGGAATTTTCGTCTAGCGGTGGTCGCCCGCGACGGTGAGCTCGTAGGTGACGTCCTGCGAGAGCCCCTTCTCCGTCGAGGCGGTGAAGTGGATGGTGTGCCGCCCCGCCGACAGCGGCGGCAGGGAGATCCAGTAGCCGTCGACGAACGTCGGCCCGAGCGTCGGAGGCGTGACCGGACCCGAGAAGTCGATCTGGAAGAGCGCGCGGTAGAAGTTATCCGCCGTGTCGGGCACGACGTACGTGAGCTGGGTCGCGGCGCGCGCGCTCGCGAAATCAGAGGGCTTCGCGCCGACGACGCGCCCGTCGATCTCGAGGCGCAGCCCGGTCACCGCGTTGACGGAGTCCGTCACGTAGGCCTGGTTATCGGCGGCAGAGTAGGGCGGATTCACGCCGACGTTGTCGGCCCAGTAGGTGATGAGCGGGAAGAACAGCTTCTTCATCGGCGGGATCGTGCAGCGCCGCGTCACCGGCGTCGCATCGAGCGACCCGACGAGGAAGCGCACCGGGTTGTTGCGGTCGTTCTGCCCCACCATGCAGTCGGCGCCGGTCTGGTCGACGAACGGATGGTGGGTCGCGTCGGGGAGCTCGAATGCCCAGCGCCACCAGGCAGCCGCCAGCAACTCTCGCTCTCGCCACGGGAGGGGCCCCTCGGGCCGCTTCAAGGCCTCCGTGGTCGCGTCCACGGCGCTCGCGTCGACAGGCGGTGCGGCGCAGCCGTTCACTGCGACGAAGGCCGCGGTCAACGCCACCACGGTCGCGAAGCAGATCAGGTTCGTCCTCATGCCTTCCTCCTCGGAAGGCACGCTCAGCAACCGTCGCGCCAGCCGCCAGGCCCCGCGCGGCGCGGTCGCTCCGCGTCGCTGCAGCGTCGTCGCAGCGGATCGTGAGGCGCGGGCGCAGCACCCTGCCGCGGGTGCGCGGCAGCAGCGCCGCCGTCAGGTCCAGGGGAGGGCGCGACCGTGGCGGGCGAAGCGGAGCGCGCCAGCGACGGCGGCGGCGTTGAGCACGACGAAGGTCTCGGCCAGGCCCGACAGCGGCAGCTTCACCCCGAGCGCGCGCGCCGCCGCCAGCCCATAGCCGGCGAGCTGCGCCCCACCGACGAGCGGCCCGAGCGGCGGCGCCATCAGCCACGACGACCCGAACGCCCCGACGAGCGCGTAGGGCACCGCCAGCCGCAGCAATTTATGCGAGACAAAATCGAGCCACGACGGGTTCTTCCACGGCACCAGGAGCTCGGGGAGGATCGCCAGCAGCTGGAAGTTCCCCGACAGCGTCCGCACCTTGCGGCGGAACTCGCGCGCGCTCTCGACGGCGCGATCGTAGGCCTTGGCCTCGGGCTCGAAGACCACGCGCTTGCCGGCGAGGCGCGCGCGCATCGGCACCAGCACGTCGTCGAGGATGGTCTCCTCGGGGATGGGCGTCATCAGCTCGCGCCGGATGGCGTAGAGCGCGCCCGAGACGCCGATCGTCGAGCCGTAGGTCCCCTCGAGGCGGCGCAGGAAGGCCTCGTACTTCCAGTAGGCCCCGACCGGCGCGTCGCCCTCGAGGACCAGCTCGCCGCCGACGACGCCGACCTCCGGATCGCCGAGATCCTCGACGAGCGCCTGGATCGCGCCGGGCGACAGCGGCTGGCGCGAGTCGGTCATCACCAGCACCTCGCCCGTCGACGCGGCGACCCCGGCGTTGAGCGCGCGCGGCTTGCCCCCGCGCTCCACCATGACGACGCGCACGCGCCCGGGCATCAGCCGCTCGCCGACGGCGCGCGCGATCTCGTCGGTGCCGTCGTCGGAGCCGTCGCAGGCCACCACCACGTCGAAGAGCTCGGCCGGGTAGGTCTGCTCGGCGAGCGACTTCAGCTTGCGCTCGATGTTGGCCGCCTCGCGCCAGGCGGCGACGACGACGGTGACGCGCGGGCGGATGGGCGCCCTCCGGATCGGCCGCGGGGCGACGCGCGCCCGCACGAGCGCCAGCAGCGGATAGCCGACGTAGGTGTAGCCGACGAGCGCGAGCGACCCCGTGAACACCGACGCAGCGATCACGCGCCCATTTTAGTCACAGAAGCGCCGCTTGCGTTCTTTCGTCACTCTCGTTACAGCTCCCGGCCGGAGGCACCATGAATTCGAAGTACACGCTCGTGCTGGCTTTGTCCGCCGTCGTCGCTGGCGCCGCGGGCTGTGGCGACAACCCCACCAACCCCACGCGCGACCTGTCGATGGAGTCGATGCTCGACCTGTCGGCGACGACCGATCTGTCGGGCAGCGTGAACGACCTCTCGGGCAGCGTCGACCTCCGGCCGCCCGTCGACATGGCCATCCCGCCCGACGCCACGCCGGTCACCGTCGACGTCCGCGACTGCCAGGATCCCAGCCGCCCGACGGCAGTCCCGACGAACACCATCGTCCGCCTGACGAACGTCATCGTGACCGCGCGCCGCGACTCCACCGGCTCGACGCGCCTGTTCGTACAGGAGCGCACCGGCTCGCCGGAGTGGAGCGGCATCATGGTCTTCGTCGACACCAACCCGGCGCCGGCCTTCACCCTGCCGGCCGTCGGCGACGTCGTCACCATCGACGGGCGCATCACCGAGTTCACCCGCAACGGCTTCCCCGGGAGCCGCACCAACATCGATCCCGTCGCCAACATCCAGATCCTCCAGACCGGCCAGACGCTGCCGGCGCCGGCGGTGGTGGCGATGTCCGAGCTCGTCTACGCCGAGGCCACGCCCGACGGTGGGCAGCTCACGTCGCCGTCGGAGAAGTGGGAGGGCGTGCTGGTCCGCGTCAACGGCGTCACCGTCCAGAGCCGCGACGCCAACGGCGAGACCACGCTCGTCGGCGGGCTGAAGATCGACGACCTCCTCTTCGCCTATCCGCAGCCCTACCCGGGCGACACCTACACCGCGATCGTCGGCCCGATGGAGCAGGACTTCGGCAACATGCGCATCCTGCCGCGCGACGCGAACGACCTCATCGGCTACGTCGCGGCGCCGGCGCACGTCGCGTCGGTGACCCCGCCTACGGCGCAGGTCGCCGTCGGTGAGCGCGTCACGCTGACGGTCACGCTCGATCGCCCGGCGCCGATGGGCGGCCAGGTCGTCGACCTCTCGAGCTCCGACAACACCGTCGCCAATCCGGTCACCTCGACGGTCACGGTGGCCGCCGGCATGACCACGGCGACCTTCGAGGTCGAGGGGCTCGCGAGCTCGAACGCCACCATCACCATCGGCGCCAAGATCGGCAGCGACACGCCGAAGACGGCCAGCGTGACCATCGCGCCGCCGCCGTCGGTGACGGCGATCGCGCCGGCCTCGCTCGAGCTGATCCCGAACGGCACCGGCATCTACACCGTCACCCTCTCGCGCGCCGCCGGCTCGCTCGGCTTCGTCGTCAACCTCAGCGCCGGGACCAACGAGGTGTCGGTCCCCGCGTCGGTGACCGTCCCGTCGGGCAGCACCTTCGCGACGTTCCAGGTGAAGGCCGGCGCGGCGACCACCTCGACGAACGTGACCATCACCGCGTCGGGGAACGGCACCGCCAACGCCACCGCGAAGGTCGTCGCCGCCGGCAGCGCCCCCACCGTCGGTGACCTGATCATCAACGAGATCCTCTTCGACCCCCCGACGGGCGCCGCCGGCGACGCCAGCTGCAACGGGACGCGCGCGACCGACGACGAGTTCGTCGAGCTCGTCAACGTCTCGACGAAGACCCTGGCGATGGACGGCGTCTCGATCTGGGACTCGACGAACAACACGTCGATCGGCACCACGCGCCGCTACCGCTTCAGCACGATCACCCTCGGGCCCGGCGAGGCGGTGGTGGTCTTCGGCGAGGCCTACGGCACGGCCAGCACCGCGCCGTGGTGTGTCGACCTCCGCGCCGCCACCGGCACGCGCGTCTTCTCGTCGGGCGGCTTCGGCCTCGGCAACAGCGGCGACACCGTCTACGTGACTGCGGGCGACGTGAACACCAGCACCATCCTCGCCCAGCAGAAGTGGACGACGAACAGCGTCGCTGCCGGGGTGTCGTGGGCACGATCGCCGGACCTCACGGGCGCCTTCACCGCCTACACGTCGATCACCAACCGCAAGATGGATCGCGTGTTCACGCCGGGCACCCGCGTCGACGGGCGCCCCTTCGCCGACGTCGCGGCGCCGTGATTTCTGTCTAGCGGCGATTACTCGAGGTTGAAGACGCGGTCGAGGCGGAGGAGCTTGAAGATCGCGAGCGGCTGGTCGCGGAGGCCCTGGACGGTGACGTCGCCGCCCTGGGCCCGCAGCCGCTTGTAGAGCGAGACGATCACGCCGACGCCCGAGCTGTCGATGAGGCGCAGCGTCGAGAGATCGACGACGACGCGCGGCCTCCGCTCGGTGACCAGCTCTTCGACGATGGTGCGCAGCTCGGGCGCGGACAGCGCGTCCAGCGATCCGCTGAGCCGCAATAGCGTCTCGTCGCCGCTGTCGGTCCTCTCGAAGTTCATGATCGCGCTCCGCTGGTCATGGCTCGTCGTCTCTCAAACGTTTGCGCATCGTGAGCACGTTCGGCGCGCCGTTCGAGCCGGGGCGGTAGTCCACCTCGTCCATGAACGAGCGCGTGATGAAGAGGCCCAGCCCCGACTCGGGGAGGGCGTCGAGGTCCGGGCTGGGCACGGCGTCGGGATCGAAGCTGGCGCCGTGGTCGCTGACCCGGATGGTGATCTCGTCGGTGGCGATGTCCAGCTCGATGTCCACCTCGCCGACGGGGCGGTCCTGGTAGGCGTGCTCGGCGGCGTTGTTGAACGCCTCCGAGAAGGCCGAGATCACATGGTGATCGAAGGTGCGATCGCCGCGCGCGCGCGGGCTCTCCTCGCCCGCCCCGACGAGCTTGCACGCCGCCCCCACCGCGCGCACCGCGAGGTCGCGGTAGCGGAGGGCGCCGGGCACGCGGAGATGGATCACGGCACCATGGTATCAGATTCGCCGGATCCGGTATCATCTCCGACAGTGACTCCGTCGGTTCGCTTCCTCAAGCGCGCGGTCGACGTCGTGGGAGCGTCGGTCGGGCTCGCGATGACGCTCCCCCTCTACCCGATCATCGGGGCGGCGATCTATCTCGATTCGCCCGGGCCGCTCTTCTACAAGCAGCGACGGGCGGGCGAGCTCCTCGAGGGCGAGGATCCGAAGACGGGTCGCAAGCTGAAGTTCAGCGAGTTCCGCATGTGGAAGTTCCGCACCATGCGCCCCGACGCCGAGAAGCAGACGGGCGCGGTGCTGGCGCAGGTCGGCGACCCGCGCGTGACGCGCGTCGGACGCATCCTGCGCAAGACGCGCCTCGACGAGCTGCCGCAGTTCATCAACGTGCTGCGCGGCGAGATGTCGATCGTCGGCCCGCGCCCCGAGCGCCCCGAGCTGCTGGCGAACCTGGCGCTGGCCATCCCGTTCTTCGAGGAGCGCATGCGCTCGGTCAAGCCGGGGATCACGGGCCTCGCGCAGGTGTCGCTCGGCTACACCGGCAAGGCGCCGACGGAGTCGGAGATCGCGGCGTGGGAGAGCGTGCTGACGAACCCGTGGAAGCTCGAGGGCGCCGACGGGTCGGAGGCCGACGACATGCGGATGAAGCTGCTCTACGACCTTGCCTACTCGGCGTCGCTCGAGCGGCTGTCGTCGTACGTGCGGACCGAGCTCGAGATCATCGTGAAGACGCCCCTCATCATGCTGAAGGGCCTGGGGCGTTAGCGTCTAGCAATTAAACCAGGCGCGCGCGGATCGAGGAGGCGACGGTGCGCAGCGTCGCCTCGAGCGGCGGCGGCGCGCCGAGCTCGCGCAGCTTGGTCACCAGCCAGGGGACGCCCTCCTCGATGGTGCCGACGACCTTGACCGGCGTCGTCTGGCGCGACGCGAGGATGATGCCGTTGGTGACCGCGCGGATGGCGGCGCCGGAGAGCCCCTCGCGCAGGATGGCGATGAAGCCGGCCTTCACGTTGTTCTCGTTGCGCCGCATCGCAGCGACCATCGCGTCGCGCACCTTGTCGCTCGGGCGCAAGCCCTTGTCGTGCGGGTCGATGACCCAGGCTAAGCCGACCCCCGTCGGGAACTGCGCGCCGAGGTTGCTGAAGGCGGTCAGGATGCGCTCGAGGCGCGCGTCGGTCGGCGGCTCGCGGAAGACGATCACGAGCACGTTCCCGACGGTGGCGAGCCCGAACGGGCCGTCGATCAGCTGCACGAGCTCACAGCGCCTCGTGCGCGCCGATGTCCCACTTGCCGCCCTTCGGCCGCGCGTTCCCGTCGACGTCGCGCGTCGGCAGCGTCATCACGCCGCCATCGACCGTCCCCGAAATCTTGTCGATGCAGCAGATCCGGTTCGTCATCAGCTTCGTCGCGTCCGTCGTCTCGAGCCGGAAGTTCGTCGGCGCCATCGTCGACACGAACTCCACCGGCCCCGGCAGCGCGTCGGCAGCACCATCGGTCGCGCCCATCAGAGAGGCGACGGTGTTGATGAGGATGCAGCGGTTGATGATCTGCGAGACCTTCCCGCTGCCGATCCCCTCGCGCCCATTCAACGCGAAGATCGACCCTTCGAGCACGCGATACGCGTTCGTACCGCAATCGATTCCACCCGCCGAGTTTGTGGTCGCCGAAGAGTTTGAGGCGACTGTGTTGAATGCAAACGTTCCGGTCCCGTTTCCGGTGAATTGAACGCCTCGGTCCTTATTGCCGACGAAGAACGAATTCGTGATGGAGTAGGTTCTTCCGTTTTGGAAGTTGAACGAACCACCGACGGTGCTGTTCTTGAACGTGCTCTCCGTAATGAGGACGTTGCATTGTGTCGAGACGATCCCCTCGGCGATTGCGCCGTTCGTATCGCTGGCGCCCTGAGCAGATACGCGGCGGAGCGTCACCGTCGTCGTCGTCCCCGCTGCGCCCGTACAGGAGATGCCAGCGACGGCCAACGTCGGTCCCAACCCAGACACGGCGATACCATCGAGCGTCACCGCCAAGCTGCCACTCGGCGAAGACAGCGAAACACCGACAGTGTTCGCTTGTGCGATCAGCGCCTGGGGCGTTGCAGTCAATCCCGGACCGACGATGACGACATCGACAGGCGTCCCGAGTCCGCTGATGAGCGATACGCCGTTGTATGCGGTGTATGCGGTGTTGCTGCCGGTGACGCGGACGTATTTCTTGCCCGAGAATGCGGCGGCAAAGGCGATCTGGCAGTACGGCGCGCTCGGCGTGCTGGCGTGGACGACATCGGTGCAGGCGCTGTTGCCAATGTTCACGTAGGCGATGTCGGTGGCGGGGACGCACTTGCCGGTGTCGGCGCCGTCGAAGACGCAGATGCCGTCGGTGCCGCATTCGGAGTGGGCCTGGCACTTGCGGCAGGTGTTGTCGGTGCCGCAGATGGGGGTGGTGCCGCTGCAGTCGGTCCCCTGGGTGTCGGTGCGGCAGGCGACGCACTTGCCGGCCGCGCAGCGCGGCGTGCTGGCGCCGCGCGCGAGGCACTGGGTGTCGTCGCTGGGGCCGGTGCAGGCGCGGCACATCTGGCTGGCGCAGATCGGCATGTCCGCCGGGCACTCGGGCGAGACCGTGCAGGCGGGGATGGCCATGTCCATCCCCAGGTCCATCCGCGACATCATCATCCCGTCGGTGGTCGACGACGTCGTGCCGCACTCGCCGCGCACCACGTCGCAGAACGGCTTGGCCGGGTCGCGGCAGTCATTATTCGTCTGACAGAAAAGCGGGTTGCTCTTCGTCGGGCAGCCCGCCATCACCACGAGCGCCAGAAGCCAAAGACGACGCATCACGACCTCCTAAAACGTCCCGACCACGCCGACCGCGCCGCCCGCCGGCGTCAGCGCCAGCGACGGCAACAGCGACGGCCGCGCCGCGCGCTCGCCGCGCCGCCGCCCCGCCACCACCCCCGCGCCGAGCAGCGCCGCGCCGGTCACGCCGACGGCGATCCCGATCCCCAGCACCACGCCACCGACGAGCGCCGTGTCGTACACGAACGGGCACTGCGCGCGCCCCGCCGTCAGATCGCAGGTCCCCTTGCCGTCGTAAGCCAGCATCACGCCGCCAGTCACGATCCCGCCCACGCCGAACACCAGCAGCGCCGCCCCCGCGCCCTTCAGCGCGCGCGCGACCGCGCCGCCGCCGCCGCGCCGCTCGAGGGGGAGCTCGGTCTGCCGCGCCACCATCGACGACTTCTCCGCCGTCAGCACGAACGACAGCTCCTGCCCGACGCCCGCGGGGCAGCTCACGTTGGTCTGCCCGCGCGCGAAGCCCGCGCTCTCGACGACGATCTCGTGCTTTCCGACGGCGAACGAGTGCGAAAAGGGCGTCGCCCCCGCCGCCTGCCCGTCGATGACCACGCTCGCCCCCGGCGGCGTCGACTCGATCTTCAGCGAGCAGGTCGGCTCGGTCGTGTCGTCGGCCAGCACCTGCGACACCGAGCGGAACAGATCGCCCACCAGCTCGTCGGCGGTGCAGCTCCGGCAGGGCACGTCGAACGGCCCCTTGGTGGTCCCGGTCTCGACGGAGAAGTTGGAGATCTGCACCGTCCAGTCGGCCTTGGGCGGCGTCGCCGCGCCCTGCGTCTTCGTCACCCGCACCGTCAAGAGGCGCTGCGCGTTCAGCACCGCGCCGATGTCGAAGCCGCAGCGCACGCCGACGCAGTTCTTCAGCTCGGGGTTGGCGCGCTCGACGGCATCGACCTCCGCCGGCGGCACCAGCAGGAAGTTGCGCTCGACGAGCCCGAGCTCGAAGGCGTTCACCAGCCGCTCGCGCAGCAGCTTGGCCTCGGCGTCGGTCACCGGCCCGTCGAGGACCAGCGATCGCACCGCGTACCGACGGGCGGCGCCCGCGCCGGCGCGCTTGATCGGCGGCGGCTTGGCCGCCTCCACCGTCGCTGCGATCGCGCACAGCGCGGCCACCACCACCACCGCTATCGTCTGTCGGGGAGCACGCATCCGCGCGCGTAGGTTACCGCGCGCGTCGCCGTTCGAGGAAGTATCTGCGCGGGTTACTGCGCGCCGCACGCGCCGTCGCGCGCGACCGAGACGCCGGCCGACGCCGCCGCGCAGCCGTTCCCGTAGGTCTGCCCGTCGCAGCCGCACACCGGATCGTAGAACTCGATGCAGGCCTGCGGCCGCACCGCGCAGGTGCCGGGGCGATCGGTCGCGCCGCAGGCCGCCTCGACGGGGAACGCGCAGTAGGAGCCCTGCGGGCAGGGCCCCATCCCGCGCGACCCGCAGGCCTGCGCGACGCCGCAGCCGTCGGTCGCCGCGCAGGCGACGTTCAGCGAGTAGTTCACGTCCGGCTCCCCGCGGCCGGTCATCGCCTGCCACGTCGAGACCACCACGCGATAGGCCGCCGCGTCGACGTCGAGCGTGAGGCAGGCGTTCAGCGTCGTCGCGTCGCAGTCGTCGTTGGACGCGACGCGCACCCAGCTCCCCAAGCGCCGCTTGAAGACGACGAGGTAGAGATCGCCGGGCGCGGCGGCGCTCGCCTCGATGCGCACGCGCGTGCGCTTCGCCGGCGTCAGCGCGTAGGCGTGATAGGCGGAGCGGCGCAGGAGGTCGCCCTCGAGCGAGTCGCCGATGGCGACGTCGCCGACGAGCGTCGGGCGGCGCAGCGAGTCGGCCTTGGTGCCGTCGAGATCGAGGCTGTCGAGCGCCGCGTCGTCGACGGGCGCCTTGTCGCCGGCGGCGCAGCCCGCGCCGAGGAGGACGATGAACGAAATGAGCGAGAGCGTCTTCATGGCGCGCGCGAATAGCACGGCGCGGGCCAGCGGGGGGGGCGGTCGTGGCGCGGTTCGGCGCACGCCTGGCGCTGGCTGATGGAGGCGCCGCGACCACGCGAGCCGCCACCCGCGATACAGTCTGCGGATGATTCGAACGCTTTCCCTGATCGCCACCCTCGCCATCGCCGTCGCGTCGTCGCCCGCGCTCGCCGGGCCGCCCTACACGCCGGTGCCGCCGCCGGCCAAGCTCGCCGCCGCCGACAAGGCCAAGCTGAAGGCGGCGCTCAAGGAGGCCAAGCAGAAGTCGTCAAAGAGGGCGCACGCCGAGTCGGCGACGGCGTGGGAGCGCGTGGCGGCGCTGCAGCCGTCGATGATGAAGGCGCTGGTCGAGGCCGGCTACGAGGCGCTGCAGGCGGGCGACCTCGACCGCGCCGAGCGCTTGACAAAAAAGGCGCTCGGCTTCGCCGTCGAGCCGCGCCTGCGCGGGGCCGGCGAGTACAACCTGGCCATCGTCGCCGAGAAGCGCGGCGACAAGCCGGGGGCCATCGCCGCCTACCAGCGCTCGCTCGCGGCGCGCCACACCCGCGCCGCCCGCGAGGCGCTCGGCAAGCTCGACCCTGCCGCCGCGGCCGCCGCCGACCCGGTGCGCCCGAAGCCCCTCGACGGCCCCTACAAGACGCTCGAGGAGTGGTGCGCCAAGCAGCCTGACCACCAGGGCGCCTGCCCGTCGGACGTCGGGGAGTTCAAGGACGATTGTGACGTGTTGAATCGCTCGGCCGCGTCTCGTTGTTACGTGGGACGAGAGGGCGTTCCTGCTTATCCTTGAACGTCGCCCAAAAGAGGTAAAGCGTCCGATCGTGAACGACCGGGATCAGGTGATCGCCGCCGAGATCCAAGTCCAGCTTCTCCCACGGGGTCCACTCCTCACCCGTGGTGATCGATCGATAGAAATAGACCTCCGGCTGCCCTCTGGTCCGGGCAAAGACGTGTACGCGCTTGTCGCGCGTCGCCGTCGAGAGCGTCTCTTCGTACAGCGCAAGGACATCGAGCTGCGCCACCTGGTCGAGCTTGGTCAGGTAGCCGCGATATGCCTCGTCGATCACCTCGTCGCTGATCTCGCCCTTGGTGAGCGCCTTCTCGAAATCGTCGTAGAACGGCGTTTTGTCGTCGCGAAGAGCCAGATCGAGGTAGCTCTCCGGATACAGGAACAGCTCGCGCGCGGGCCGCCAGAAGGCGTATGTGCTCATCCACTCGCGCCATTGGGCGGCGCTCTCGTTGTCGAGCGCGAGCGCCGCAGTCGTGGTGCTGCTGGTCTTTCGATGCTCGAGCCCAAGGCTGACGCGCTGAACGAAGAGCTGGACCGAGTTGAGCGCCTGGCGAATGCGGGACGTGAGCTGGCAAGCGCTCATCTCGACGTCGACGAGGAGTCGCTCGACCAGCTGCGCCGGCGTATGACCGTCGCGCCCGCACACGAAGGCGAGGAGCGCATCACGCTGCGCCTCGCGCAGCCGATCTTGAAGCGGACGCGCGACGGCAATCCACTCCTCCGTTGCAACCCGCGCCTTCATGTTGTGAGTCGAGCTGGTTGATGGCGACGTGATCCGGCTGGGTGATGGTCATCGCGTTCGCGACGTCGCGAGCAGTTGGCGATGGCCATCGTCGATGGTCGGAGGGGAGCGTCGGGGATGGCCATC
>Ga0272446_1000851_pt1 | contig 46592 bp, 40 predicted proteins | sample YNPCB0061_FD_194587 | JGI IMG/M metagenome (GOLD analysis project Ga0272446, IMG submission 194587) | Hot spring microbial mat communities from Yellowstone National Park, WY, United States - YNP-CB-006-1 | ecosystem: Environmental > Aquatic > Thermal springs > Hot (42-90C) > Sediment | place...
AGCAAGAAAATACAATACAAATTGAAATTAAAGAAAACATCAGTACTCTGCAAACCTTTTAACCTTGCCACGCAAAAAATCGTAATTTACGGCAACCAGAGCAAGAATAAAAAAACCGAATACATAAGTACTTAGACATTAGTTTTAGATGTTAGTACTTAGACAAAACATTGTTTTTCAAGTTTTTACACAAATACAAGTGTCTGTTTAATTTTGTTGAGGCACTTAATGCTCCCCGAACCGCTCAAAAAGGTATTACAAGAAACTAAATTTTTGGAACGTGAAGCTGAAAAGCCTTTGTTTTCGGACACAACCCCGCTCCATTATTCTCGCAATAAATACAGCACACTATTTGCCGAAATTTGCAAGGCAAAACTTATGTCCAAAGATTATAGCTTAAACGCAGACGCAGGTTTCGATAGTAAGGAATTTAGAGCAGTCTGCGAACAGAAAGAAATTATGGCTAATATTCCACATAATCCCAGAAACGAAAAAAAGGTGGAAAGCACAGACTATCAATATTTTGATGAAGAGTTATATAAACGGAGGTATGTCATTGAAAGAGCTAATGCTTGGCAAGACTAATTCAAGGCTTTAATCATACGTTATGAAATCAGAGTAGATACCCGGGTAAATTGGCTAATTTTATCATTTATGGTCATTTTTATACGGAAAATTAACAAAAAAATAAATCCTAAACAACTTCTCAAGTAAATCTAGAACACAAAGCTGATGGTTCTTTGATTGTAATCGTACCCAATAGCCCCGCCCAAACAGGTTCTTGGAAGCTCACTGAGAATAATAAAAAACTCACTACCAATACAGCAGGACAAGAGGATTTTGAAATAATAGAAGAAATTACAAAGGAAAAAATGGTTACTACAAACTCCAAAGGTAAAAAATATACTTATCTGGCTATCAACTAACTCACTAAAACGATCAGAGCGACAAGAAAATTTGTGCTTGTCGCTTCTGTTCTGAAATTCTGTTTACCAAAAAGCCTTTTTACTCCCAATACTTTACACCTTTTCGGTCTATGTATCCATACTCATTAGGATTGTTTCTACTCGGAATCAAGAAGAGTAATCCATTGTCTAATTGTTTGGGGAAGTTTAACACTTCAAAGGTTAAAATTTCTTTTCCTGTTTTATCTATTAGATAAGCAGTTCCTGCATGAGAGCATAATGCTGTTCCATTTCTGAAAGCTACTTCTACACCATCATAAGAAAAGCCATATCCCTTATTTAAGGGAATTTCTTTTCCTGTTTTATCCACCATACCCGTCCAATTAGAATAAGTGCTTTCAGATACAAAAGCCATTCCATCGCTAAATGTAGATACTTTATTATATTTGATTTTTGCAATTTCTTTACCTGTTTCATCAATCAGTCCCCATTTCATTCCCAACTTTACTTTTGCCACCCCTTCGGAGAAGCTATCCATCTGGTCATATTTTGGTTCTACGAGTATTTTACCTTTTATATCAACAAGCCCCCATTTGCCTAAAACATCTTTTACTCTTACTACTCCTCCTTCAACATTACTCATTTCGTTGTAAATGGTTTCTACAATTTCTTTACCTGTTTTATCAATCAATCCCCAACCGTACTTCAATCTTACTTTGGCAAAACCATTTTTAAAATCTTCTACTAAATCGTATTTAGGCTTTACAATTTCTCGTCCTGTTTTATCGATAAATCCCCATTTGTCATTCACATTCACTGCGGCAAGGTTTTCTTTGAATTTGTTTATTTGGTTATAATTGGTTTGTATAACCTCCTTGCCTGTTTTGTCAATCATGCCATATTTGTATGCACCGTCTTTAGCCACTACAACTATCGCAAGTCCATTCTCAAAGTCTCCAGCGTCTTTGTATTTGGGTGTTACAACTTCTCGTCCTGTTTTATCAATGAAACCATATTTTTCATCGAGTTTTATCCAAGCCATTCCATCACTAAAATTTCCTACCTGTTCATATTTGGGAGGAACAATCTCTTTACCTTGTTTATCCATAAAGCCGTACACATATTGACGCTTTTCTTCTATCCCTTTTCTTATGGCTACCATTCCTTCGCTGGGCGTTCCGAGCCAATATTGTTTAACAGGTAAGATTTCTTTGCCTGTAATATCCATAAGCCCCCAATTATAATCTTTAACTTTCACAAAACCATCGGAGAAAACTTCTATTTTTTCGTATTTTACTGGAATGATTTCTTTACCTTGTTTATCAAGCAAACCATAATTACGCGATAAATTGACCATTATTAGTCCTCCTTTCAAAACCCAAATGCCATCATACTTTATATCCAAAATTTTGTTACCCTTTTTATCTATAAGTCCTTCTAGCCTATTAGAAGATACTATTGCATATTCTCCATCAAAAAGTTGTACTTTCTCATAAACGCAAGGAATAACTATTTTCTTATTCACATCAGTAAACCCCCATTTATCACCTTTACGATACGGAATTAGGTCTGGTTCAGGTAGTGTTTTTTGAGCTAAACCATCAAATACTGTGGATATTAGTAAGACGGTTAGAGCCTTGAAAATTAAAATTCGTTTTTTTGCCAGTGCTTTCATGTGTTTTATTTTTTTGATGTTTACACTAAACTACTACACCCAACTTTTCGAGTAATTGGGTTTATTGGTCGCAAGTACAATACTTTTTAAATTAAAAAAAGGCTTATTTGTGCAAATAAGCCTTTTTTTTGATGAATGAGCTAGTTTTTTTGATGAAGATGAATGTCTTTTTGCCGCATCGCGTGAGTTTGGTTGCTAAGGAGGTGATTAAGATTGTAAGTATGTTTTCTATAAATTCCAGAATAGCCTGTACAGTTTAAAGGGTCAAAGAATAAAATTCCTTGCCCCTCACCTATTACTTGCATCTAAAGCCACTTCACAGCGTTTTTATACACTCATTTCTAACCATTCGAGGGCTTGTTTTTCCTGCTGAAAAACCTGAAAAGAACGACTAAGAAAACGATATTTCTTTTGAAGTTTTACTTTTAGATTTTCGTGCCGTGTGAGGTGTTATCACCTCACACTAATAAGTAACTGACTATCAGGCAATAGAATCTGAAAGGGTAAAAAATATTATTTAGTCGTCCCTGAAAAAGTATTCAAAATTTTCATTATCAATGATTTATGAAAAATAAAATGCAGAAAAAAGGCACTTTAATTTGCAAGAAATTTACAGATAATTGTGAAAACCTTGCAAAATGATTAAAATTTAGATAGTGTTAAAGAAGTAATGCTATAAATTCCTTAGTTAGGCTATCAGAAAAGTTTAATTTCATCAGATATTATTTTTTTAACCACACTTCGGCAGGCTCAGTAAGTGCCCCCGACCCCTCCTTAGTGCTTCGACTTCGCTCAGCAAGCTAAGGAGGGGAGCTTGATTATCAGGTGTTTATGTATCCCCTCCTTATAGGTCATTGAGCGTAGTCGAAATGCTAAGGAGGGGAATAAGGGGTGATCAAAAATCATTTTTTACAAATTTTAAAACTTTACGGACAGCCTCAATTGAAAAACGCAAAGTAATACGAGTTTTGCTCGGGTAAGGCTCTGTAAAATGCGTTTTGTAAAGTTCCAAAACAACCATATCAGACACTATTTCAGTTGATTTATGAGGACTTACTCGGCTCATTCGCTCGTTAAATGCTACTTCATCAAGCAGACGTTGGAGAATAAGAGGGTAGTAATTTTTTACCTTAAAAAAAAAATAAGTCCTTTGTTTGTAGTCTTGAAATTGGGTTTAAAACGCATTTTACTCCTTTATCCTATTTTTTTGATTTTTGAAGCAGTAAATTTTAAATTTCATTAGGGGTTTTCGTTTGCGGGGTCGGTTCTATAACCTGCTCAATTACTCTATAAAACAACTTAAAATGGCTTTGTTACAACTACTGAAATGCTATAGATGAACTTTTTGTAAAATTTATGAACATTTTTTAGCCTTAAAAATGAAATTTTTGAGATTCTTGCATCTTAAAACCAAATGAAAAATTGCGTATCTAATAGATACTTCATAAGTTAGTCATTAAAATCATCATTCCAGCAATCATCCGTTTGGAAAATTCCTTTTGCGTGTCCCAAGATACGTTCTTTTGCCTTCGTAACCTTTTTCTTTACAGCCTTTTTAGGTTTTGTTTTCGTATTTTTGCTTGCAGTAGTTTTTTTAGGTGTTGCCATAATTTCAAAAGTTTATTTCTTCCAAAATTTTTCAATTTCTACGGAAACAGAAACTTTCCCGTTTTGCATATCTACAAAAATAACGTCAGACACCTTTTCGCAAGTGGGTTTGTAGTTGGCAGTGCCTTCCTGAGAGGCTTCATAATTCTTTGAAACCTTTTTTATTGTAAAAGTTGATAATGATGTTTCTTGCCACAGCCTGATGCGTAACATCGAGGCGAGCAAGTCCTATTTTATGTAATTCGTAACCCATAGTTAGTTTTGTTTAGGGTTTTTACAAAACTAATATTTCTTAGGTTTTTTGTTTTCCATTATGCAAATTTGCTTTGCCAATTGATATAGGTTGCCAAATCTTTGTCGCCGCGTCCAGAAAGACAGATGACTACAACTTCATCAGGTTTTGCTTTCAGTTTTTCTAGGTAGGCAAAAGCGTGAGCAGTTTCTATGGCTGGAATGATACCTTCTAATTTGCTTAACATAAAGCCAGCCTGCATAGCTTCCTCGTCTGTAATAGGGTGATACTCGCCACGTATGCTACTATGCAGATAAGCGTGTAGTGGTCCGATTCCGGGATAGTCTAAGCCAGCCGAAACAGAGTAAGGCTCAATAATTTGTCCATCAGGGGTTTGCATCAGCAAAGTTTTGCTGCCATGAATGATACCTGCCTTTCCTAAGACAGTTGTAGCAGCCGACTTGCCTGTATGCACACCTTTTCCTGCTGCTTCGAGAGCAATAAGGCGAACTTTGGGATTTTCAATAAAATGATAAAAAGCCCCAGCAGCATTGCTGCCCCCACCTACACAAGCTAATACATAATCAGGATAATTTCGCCCTATTTTTTCTTGTAATTGTTTCTGAATTTCTTCGGAAATAACAGATTGAAACCGAGCAACCATAGCAGGATAGGGGTGAGGACCTACTACCGAGCCAATAATATAGTGTGTATCAAGAGGGTTGTTAATCCAATCTCTTATGGCTTCATTGGTTGCATCTTTGAGCGTTTTGCTGCCACTGGTAGCGGGTTTGACGGTCGCCCCGAGCAACTTCATACGTTCTACATTGGGTTTTTGGCGTTCTATGTCTATTTCTCCCATATACACAACGCACTGCAAGCCCATTAAGGCACAGACCGTAGCAGTAGCTACGCCGTGTTGCCCTGCCCCTGTTTCAGCTATGATGCGGGTTTTTCCTAAATGTTTGGCAAGCAGAATTTGCCCAATCGTATTATTTATTTTATGCGAACCTGTATGATTGAGGTCTTCACGCTTCAAGTAAATTTGTGTTTCGTATTTTTCAGAAAGCCTTTTGGCAAAATAAAGAGGAGAAGGTCTGCCCACATAATCACGCATTAGTTGCCAGAACTCTTCTTGGAAAGCTTCTGAATGGATAATGGAAAGATAAGATTGCTCCAATTCCTCCACATTAGGATAAAGCATCTCAGGAATATATGCTCCTCCGAAATTGCCATAATAGCCTATTGCATTAGGCTCTTTACTGATTTGACTGCTTGCAAGCATTGCTCTGAATTCATTTTTGGTTGAGGTAAAAAATACAATGGGCAATTTAATACAATTGGCAAACAATTACAAATAGGATAGAGTTTTTGATTTAGGTAATTAAATAAAAAAATGATGTTTCAGTTCGCAACCGAAGTTCGGCGAAGCCAATGAGGGCTTAAGTAAGTATCGCAACATTTGAAAACACTAACCAAAACTTAGTATTTCTGAACTTTTAGCCTCAAGAAATAGTTTTAAAAAAGTGATTTGTAACAAAATGAGCATTTATCCGTCTTCTCAAAAAACTAAAACAACATCATTTTGGAAAAAGAAAAGCAAAAAGGTCGTATTGTAGATACCAAGATTTTACGCAGACTTTATACTTATACTCGTCCTTATAGATTGACTTTTTATGCAGTCGTTTTCCTGACTATATTTTTGGCTTTGCTCGGTCCTATTCGCCCGTATTTGGTGCAGTACAGCGTCGATAACTATATGCAGGAAGGAACAGCAGGCTTACTATGGCAGATGACACTCCTGATGATTGCTTTGCTGGTTCTGCAATCAGTAGTACAATATGCTCATACGTACTGGTCGGGTTGGATAGGACAGACCATTATCAAAGATATTCGGACACAGCTCTACCAAAAGATGCTGGGGCTAAGACTCCGATTTTACGACAAAACCCCCATCGGTAGGCTGGTTACAAGGAATATTTCAGACGTGGAAACGCTCTCGACGGTATTCGGAGATGGTATAGCTGCCATTGTAGCCGATATTCTGCAAATTTTGGCTATTTTGCTCGTGATGTTTGTTACTAACTGGAAACTTACACTCGTGAGCCTCTCGATGTTGCCTTTGCTTCTTGTTACGACTTACATTTTTAAAGAAAAAATCAAAGTTGCTTTCGCACAAGTGCGTAACGCAGTGGCTAATCTCAATACATTCGTGCAAGAACATATTTCAGGAATGAACATTGTGCAGGTATTTGGGGCAGAAGCACAAGAAGCCAAAAAATTCAACGAAATCAACAAAGAGCATCGCCGAGCTAACCTCAAATCGGTACTTTATTATTCGGTGTATTTTCCTGTTGCCGAGATTATCAGTGCCGCAGGTACGGGGCTTTTGGTTTGGTACGGAGCAAGAGAAGTAATAGAAGAACATACTACTCTGGGCGTACTAATTGCTTTTATGATGTATATTGCTTTGTTTTTCAGACCTATCCGAATGATAGCCGACCGCTTCAATACCCTGCAAATGGCTATCGTCAGTTCCGAAAGAATCCTCAATCTCTTAGACAATACCGAAGACCTTGTAAAAAATGGCACACTCAAACCCAAAGGTTTAGAAGGAAATATCACCTTCAAGAATGTTTGGTTTGCTTACAATGATGAAAATTATGTATTGAAAAATATTTCATTTGAGGCAAAAAAAGGCGAAACCGTAGCTTTCGTAGGGGCTACAGGGGCAGGGAAATCTTCAATCATCAATCTAATCAATCGTTTTTACGAAATCAATAAAGGACAAATCTTAATTGACGGCATTGATATAAAAGAATATGATTTGCAGACTTTGCGTTCGCATATTGGCGTAGTTTTGCAAGATGTATTTCTGTTTTCAGGCTCGATACGAGAAAATATTACGCTCAACAATCCTGACATCACAGACGAACAAATTTTGCAAGCCGCCGAACTCGTAGGGGCAAGGCAATTTATAGAAAATCTGAACGGCAAATTAGATTATGTAGTAATGGAACGTGGGGCGACGCTTTCGGTAGGGCAAAGGCAACTGATTTCTTTCGTAAGGGCAATGGTTTATCAGCCTGAAATTATTATCCTTGATGAAGCAACTTCTTCGGTAGATAGCGAAACCGAAGAACTTATCCAACACGCCATCGCCAAACTGATGCAAGGCAGAACAGCTATCGTAATTGCTCACCGACTTTCAACTATCCAAAACGCCGACAAAATTATTGTTTTGGACAAAGGGGAAATCAAAGAAATTGGCACTCACGAAGAATTATTGCAAATTGCCGACGGCTATTACAGCCAACTTTATCAGATGCAATACAAAGAATTGGTTTGATTGGACAACAAACTGATAAATTTCTGAATTTTTTTGGTGTCTTTCAGTCCTGCTTCTATTTCAAAACGACTGTTAATATCAAGGGCATAAAGGGCAGGATTTTGTAGGTTTTTCAGAATGGGGGCGTGTTGCAAATCAATGCCGCCACTTAGAAAAAAAGGTTTGTTGAGATGATAATTTTTTAAAACGTTCCAATCAAATGCAATGCCATTGCCACCGAGATTTTTGCCTTTGGTATCAAAAAGAAAATAATCGGCATAAGGCATAAACGCCTCACAATCGGAGAAATCAAACTCTTCGCCAACCGAAAAAACTTTGATGATTTCTATAGGCAAATGAAGACGCTGAAATTTTGTTTGTAAGTTTTCACAGAAATTTGCATTTTCGTAGCCGTGTAATTGCACAACATCTAAGCCAAATTTTTGGACTTTCTCTACTATCAGTTCCACTTCTGCCCCCACAAATACACCTACTTTTTTAGCCTGAATGTTTGGAAGTAGTTTTTGCAAAACATCGTTTCGGTTGCCTACGAAACGAGGCGACTTTTCGTAGAAAATAAAACCCAAATAATCTACCCCCAAACGTACTAATTCTATGATATTTTTTTCATTTTTTAATCCGCAAACTTTTACTTTCATAATCTTAGAACTTTTTTCAAAAAATTCACACTACCGAAACACATAGAAAAGCACCAAATCATCTAATAACTCCCCAAATATTTTCGTAAAAACCATTCTATGCTTAACAAAGCCAAAAGTGCAAAAAACAACCAACGCAAGTGTATAATTTCCAAGAGTTCTTCGGAAGTATGCAGTAAATCGGGTTTTTTGGTGCTAAGTAAATCTTTTTCTAAACGTTCTAATTGCCCAATAGTATAAAATTTTCCTTGTGTGTTTTGCGAAACTCTGCGGAGCAGGTCAAAATTAGCGGTGCTTGTGAGCGTTTCTAACTGCAAATCTTTCACTACAAACTCTCCTGAGGCTTTTTCGGTTCTGCCCAAAATATCGGCAGTGGCGGTGTATCTGTAAATTCCTTGTGGCAGGTTGGGAATTTCAAACTTGGTAGTACCTCCTGTAATAGTGAAGCTATAATTATAGATTTTTCCTTGCTCGTTTTGCAAGCTCAAACTTACTTTTACGTTTGCAATTTTTTCGTAAAGTTCGTTGTAGGCTTCGGCTTCAAAAACGACATTCTCAAAATTGAGGTATTCGTTGTTGGTGGTATAGATACGAAACTTGCGTTTGTCTTCTTTTGAGGAAAGAAACTGAATAATTTTGAGAAAAAAATCATCAATGATAGCGTTAGAATCGGTTTGCTCGTATTCCTCGAGTCTCCAACGCCAAAGTCCTTCGCCTGCCAGCACCGCCGATTTTTTTTCTTTGCCCATTAGCAAGGCAATGAGTGGCTTTTTGGTTTGCAAACGCCCTACATTCTGAAATAAAAGCACTTCGCCATTAGTTTTAAGGTTGTAGTCGCCATAAGGCACTTGCAGAGGGGGCATTTTGGAGAGAATACGCAATTTTTCGGCATCTAAATTGAATTTTACAAAAGTTGGGTTGAGTTGCGGGAAAATATCGTCTATATCTCCTGAGCGTCCTCGCAAATTGATGAGTGGATTAAGTTCGGTAAATTTGTTCAAATCGCTATTAGCACCAAGAATGTAAAAAATGGGAATATCTCTTTTCTGAAAATTCTCCAAAAGCGTATTGATAGCCCCCGATACGTCGGGTACTTGGTAGGCGATAATGAGGTCGTATTTGTTGTCTTGGGGTTGGCTAATGCCTGCTATGGCTACTTCTAAGCTATAATTTTCGTTTTTTTCAATGATGCTTCGCAGTGCTTTGATGTCGGGGTGAGGTGAGGTTGCCAAAAGTAAGATTTTTTCTTTGCCGTCAATTACTTCTACAATTGCATCACGAGCATTGTTTTGGGTAGTCCATTCGCCTTCTAATACCTCAACAGCTACCGTGTAGCGTTGCATACCTTTCTGTTTAGCTTGTACCAAAAAATCTACTTCTGAAATATCATCTTTTCGCAAACGAACACTTTGGGTGGTAAGGGTAGCACCATTCTGCAACAAAGAAACATTTACGAGGCGTTCGTCGAAGCCATTATTTTTTATTTCGGCTACAATCGGGAATTTATTGCCCAAATAAGCAATTCGGTTGTAGAAAACAGCTTGTACCGAGAGGTCTCTGCGAGGGGTAGTATCGCCTACGCCTACGGTGTAGACAGGGAAGCGAAGGCTAAGAAATTCAGGCGAGACACCTTGATTATGAATGCCATCAGAAATCAGCACTACTTTGTCTAAATTTCGGTTTTCGTACTCGTTATCAATATCGGTTAAAATTTTTCCCAAATCGGTGCTTTGACTACGAAAACGGATTTTCTGCCAATCAGTTTCTTTGTCTAAGGTTTGCAGGGCAGTTTCTGCGTCTTCGGCTTCTAATTTTTTCTGAATTTCTTGCAAGCGATTGAGCCATTTTTGGCGTTGGGAGCTATCTTGCGTGAGCGTCATAGAAAGGGAATTATCTATGGCAAAAACTACCGAAGGTTTTTCTGCATCGTTGCGAATAGTTCGTATCACAGGAGCAAGCAGTAAAAAAGCAATAAAAGCCACACAAATAGCCCGTAGCGTAGCTAAAAGGTAGCGTATCTTTTTTTCAAAAAAGTTATCCCTAAAATACAAAATGCCTGCATATAGAACGCCTGTCGCTAAGCAAGCTACTATCCACCAAGGCGAATGAGGAAATATGAAATAATTTTTATCCACGATTGTTATTACTTTGGAGACAAGGCATGCCTTGTCTGTACTTTAGAGGGCAAGGTGTGCCTTGTCTGTACTCCATTGTTATTCATCATTTTTTTACACTCTCACGCCCATTACCAAAATGTCATCTCTTTGGGGTGTGTCTTTTTGGAAAGATTTAAGTTCTTCCCAAAGGAAGTATTTTTGTCTATCCATAGGTTCGTTGCCGTACAAAAGTAGCAAAGTTTTGAATTTATCGTTACCGAATTTTTCTCTTTTTGGGTTGGGATTATCTACGTAGCCATCGGTAGAAAGATAGAAAGCATCACCTCGTTGGAGTTGGTAAGTTTCGGTTTCAAAAGAAGATTGATGTAGCCCAATGCCACTGCCACCAATATGATTACGTGAGCCTTTCAGTTCAAAAATTTGATTATTACTATGCACAAAGAGTGGGCGACGAGCACCTGCAAAACTCAAATGATAACTTTCGTCAGGTACAATTTCTTCCAAACAACACAAACATACGTCCATACCGTCGTTGTTACCTGTTTCTTTTTGTCGTAGCGAGGTAATAACCCCCTCATTAAGTTTTTCTAAAATAGTGGCGGGGTCAAAGATTTTATTTTCGTTAATGATTTTGTTGAGCAAAGTGTTGCCAATCATACTCATGAAAGCACCGGGTACGCCGTGTCCTGTACAATCAACTGCGGCGAAGAATTGTTTGTTGCCGATTTTAGAGTACCAATAAAAATCGCCTGAAACTACATCTTTGGGGAGATACAAAACGAAAAAGTCTTTCACGTTAGCTTGAATTTCGGTTTCATTCGGCAAAATAGCCTTCTGAATACTGCTGGCATACTGAATACTCTGGCTCATATGGGTATTGAGTTCGGTAAGCTCATTATTTTTACGCTCAATGAAGTCTCTTTGAGCCATAATTTCCTCACGCTGTTGATAGAGTTCTTCGTTTTGTACCATAATTTCTTCTTGTTTTTGTTGCAACTCACGAGTTCGTTCAGCAACTTTTTGCTCCAGCATTTCATTTTGCTCCATAATAATTCGGGCATTTTCTTCAACGGCTTTTATAGCCTCGGCTTGGGCTTTTTCTTTTTCTTTACGAATACTATTTACTCTATCTGCCAAAGCAAAAGATAGCCCTACTACTTGTAGCATAGCCCCAACCATATGCGAAACTCGTAGATAAGGATTATTAGGTACAATGCCTGCCGCTATTAAGGCAACAATTACAATACCTATTAAAAACAAAGCCCAAGAAACGATAAAATAAATCGCTGAGCGATTACCCAAACGCCAAACTATAATACCTACGACAAGTTCAAATATTCCAATAAAGAGCATACTTGCCGTAGCAATGCGTATAGCAATAGGGTAGGGTAGCACAAAGCCAAGCAAAGCAAATGCTCCGAAAAGTCCAACCAAGCCCCAAATTACTTTCCCAAAACGAGGGATATACTTGTCTGTATTGAGAAAGTAAATCATAAACAAAATAGCTCCTGCTCCTGCTAAGCATAAGCTGATAGGCACAACGGCATTTGCCCACCAAAGAGCATTGGGCCATAAATGCTGAAAGCTATGCCCATTGAGCGATAACTGAGCTAAGCCATAAAAAATCGTGTAGATGAAATAATACAAATAGCTGACATTTCGCACAGCAAAATAAAGCACTAAATTGTAGATAGCCATAATCAACAAAATGCCATAGAAAATACCAAATAAAATTTCGGTATTGGTAATATGTCTGCTCAAACGGCTCTCGTTGTACAAAATAGCAGGAAATTGAACCGAACTTTCTGTATCTATTTTGATAAAATAGGTGCGAGTTTCTTGTGGGGCAACTTCAATATTAAATACAGGATTGCGGTAAAAAATAGTTCTTTCTTTGAAAGGAACTTTATCGCCAATAGTTTTTTGTGTATTTACCCAATTTCCCTGAGCATCTTGACTAAATACCTCCAATTTATCCATCAAAGGATAATCCAACTCTAAATATCTGTACTTAGTTTTGGTACTTTTGTTGCTCACTTGAAATTTAAGCCAAAAATTATTTTTCTTGAAACCGAAATTTGGGTCATCGGTAGTAATGGGCTTGAAATGGCTGTCTTCTAAGGCAAGAACTTGTTTTAGGCTCATCAACTTACTTGAGTCCTGAAAAACCGAGATGTAACGGCTGATATTAGCGTAATCGGTGTTTTCGTTCATCTCAAAAATTGGTTGTTGAGCTTGTAGCCCAATAGCAGAAAAAAATAATAAAGCAGTAATAAGCAACCGAAAAAACATACTTGTAAGTAAGTTTTAGTAGATGATGTAAGAAAATTTGCAATTATGCAGACAAAATGATTGCAAAAAAAATTTATACTCGTTCAAAAGTGGTTTTTGTAAAAAGTTTTGAGAAAACTTGCTTTTCTGTACGTTGAGCGTAGCCGAAACGTACAGAAAAGTGTAAAACCACTTATTTTTGAGTATAAGTCTAAAAGATTGTTACAAACTCAAAAAGCGGTTGAAGTAATAACATTCTTTAATAATCTTGTTGTAAAACGCAGTTCCACGATATTTGTTTTTCAGATTTTTGAAGTTGGTACGATATTCAGGTTTGAAAAAGCCTTTCAGTTGGTTGCTGAAATCAAATTCTTGTTGTTGTTTTTTAAATTCTTCACTCTGAAACAACTGATTTTGTTCGGCTTTGGCGGCAAGGAAAGTAGCTTTGGCGGCAAGTTCGCGGTTAGCGGCTTTCTCGGCAAGTTCGGCGGCTTTTTCGTAGTAACTGCGTGCTTGCGAGCAATCTAATTCGTTGCGTTGCGAGTAAGAGCCTCTAAAATACGATTTTGCCTGCCAACAATGTCCGTAATAAGTCGTATTGTAATAGATATTGCCTAATTTGAGGTTTGCTTCTGCCATTTGGGCGGGTGAGCCTTTGTTGGCTTGGGCTTGCAGACTTCTGATTTGGGCAATTAAACTTAGTTTGGTGTAGGTTTTGTTGCGGGGGCAATGCACACAATCTACGATTTCTTCGCTTGTGGGGTCGCCTTTGAGCATTGTGTTGATGCCTGATTGTTTGAGTAATTTTTCGGCTTCGTTCAAATCATCATCGGCTAAGGCAATAGTACCTTTAATTTCCAAAAGCACGTTTTTAGGATTTTTAGCATCAATTTTTTGCAACAATTCTTTTTCATAATTTGTGTGAGCAGGTTTCTCTACGAAGGCGAGCAGTTCATCAACATTTACATTTTGCGTTTTGATTTCAAAAATGCCATTGTACGAAAGAAAAGCCTTAGCGTTTTCTTTTTGTTTTCGGTAGAGGCGTTCAAAAGTAGCCACCATTAAGCCTTTTAAGGCTTTGTTATTGGTAGCAACTACTTTCTGATACATTTTTTCTTCCAAATCGGCATCAATGTAGGTCATTTCGGCAAGTTCTACCATTGTTTCAAACACTTCAATTTGTTTTTTGCCTTCTGGGGTGAGGTTGTTTTTATTGAGTTTTTCAAAGGATTTGCGGGCATCTTGGGGCTTTTCCAAAAGATAATCGCAATAGCCGAGAGCCATTAGCCAAAGGCTCTGTTTTTGGGGATTTTTTTGGGTTTGAAGATACTGAAAAATGAAATTTTTGAGTTTGGGAATATAAACCTTGTGCATAGCGATTTGGTCGGAGTTGGCATAACCTTCAAAACCTGACTGATTTGCACGCAAAGGCATCAAAACCATTTCTAATTTATTGATTTCTCTTAGCAAGAGCATATCCAAATAATCCGAATTCGCATCGAAGCTGTAAATAGCCATCATTTCGGGCAGTACAAAATTTTGCGGGTGTATCCCTCTGATGAAAAATAGCGTTGCTTTTTCTTGGTTATTGCGGCACAAACTCACAGCTTTTTTCCAGTCTTCGTCGCTGAAAACCTTACAACTCAAAAAAGCACTGATGCGTTTGGCGGTAGATTTTTCAAAAACCAAAGAAAACAGATAAGCCGAAAGAGCAGTTTGCCCTAAGTTACGCAAAGCCCCTGCTTTGTGTCCCAAAGCCCAGTATTTTACGATATTTTCGGTTTTGAGTGGTTCTACAAGGTTGTCGTAGAGCAAAATGGCACGTTTGTAGTCTTGTGCGTAATGAGCCAACCGAACAGCTTGGTAGGCGTAGCGAAGTTTGAAAAAAGGTTCTTTGGCTAACTGATAATTTTTTTCGGCTTCTTTCGAGTAGCCTGCCAGTATGGCGGTAGCATTGGGTTGGGGTTCTTCCCAAAGATTTTCGCGATAGGCGTATTTTTCGCATTTTTTTGCAAAAATCAGATATTCAATGGCTTCGGCATCTTTTTTGTTTGAAGCCCAAAAACGCACTACGCTATTTTCTGCCCATTTTTTGTCATTAAGGGGTTTTTGGAGCAATACAAAATTTCGGATTTTGTCTAAATCTTGTTGCGTTGATTTGTAGATGAGCAATTCTAAATCTTTTTGCGTAACCTGATTACCTAAGTAGTTTTGCCATTCTATCAAGTTTTCATCATTTTGATTTTTTTTCATTATATCTTCTTCTTCATAAAAACGGCTAAACGAAAAATACAGCGGTCTGAACCGAGCTGTTTGGCTGAGTTCGGGGCTAAAAAAGCGGTAAAGTTCCCAATCGGGTTCAAAATACACACAGCTTTCTACGTGCCAAGTGTTGAATAAGGCAAAAAGGTTAATGCCAATGATGAGCCAAATTTTTGAGTTTTTCATAACCAAAGGTGTTAATGATTTTACTATCTAAATGGTAAAAAATGATTTCTTGGGCTTTCACGTACCGAGCTGTAATGCTTACTAATTGCTCTAAGGTTTCGGGGGCTACCTCTTCCCAACGCAAGCTATCGCCTTCGTAGAGATACGCACCCCCAAAATAATGATTTTCTTTTACTATGAAAATGTTTTTTTGGACTTTTTCACACTTTGGATTTTCTGCCAAGTCTTTTTTCTCTATTTGACTAAGCAAATGTACGGTTTTTCCCATTCTTTGCACTACAGCCCAACGAAACAGCGGTAAAGCTACTGATAGGGGCAAGGGGTATTTTTCAGAATTTTTTAGGTAGCTTTCAGCTTTTGAGATTTCTAAGATAGAGTTTTCGGTATTTCTGCCGTCTATATCGCCAAGATTATAGAGCATCAGCACGCCTTTATCGGCAGGGGGAACGCCTGTCTGCGAAAAATATTTGAACTGATGCAAACGAATAGTTACCGAAAATTCTAAGTTTTTTTGCTTGCAAATTTGTTTTACGAGATTGCAAAGTTTGAAGAAATTTTCTTGTGATTTTTCTGTCCAGTCGCAGTCTAATTGTATGCCTGCAAGAGGCAGTTTTTCGGTTTTCTGAAAAATTTTTTTTGTGATTTTCTTTGCCAAATCATCAAGAGCCGAAGGCGAAATTTGTAGCATTGTGCGGTTGGTGATAAAAACCACGCCTACGATAGCTTTCACGGGAAGCGTAGTATCTACGATTTGCGTACTTCCGACAGGAACAGCTCCATGCTCGGGGTGAAAATCTACATCAAACAAACGCAAATACAATTTTTGGGAATTTAATTGCCGTAGATACTCTCTTTCTTGGGTTTCTAAACGAAACTCTGTTTTCCAATAGTAAAAATTGAGAGTAAGAAGCTGACTTTTTTGGCAAGATGCCAAAGTTATGACCGCAAAACAGAAGCAGAATAAAGTAGCTACGTTCATCACGAGGCTTGCATTTTGCGTAAAAAATACTCTGATTGTAGCACTTGCTCGATGCCTTCACGCAAGCCGATGCGGTGTCGCCAGCCGAGATTATGTAATTTGCTCACATCAAGCAATTTACGAGGCGTGCCATCGGGTTTGGAGGTATCGAAAAATAACTCACCTTCGTAGCCTACAATTTCCTTTATCAGCAGGGCAAGTTCTTTGATGCTAATATCTTCGCCTACACCGATGTTGACGATTTCGGGGCTATCGTAATGAAGCATTAGGAAATAACAAGCATCGGCTAAATCATCGGCATTGAGAAACTCACGGCGAGGAGTGCCTGTTCCCCAAATCTCAACTTGTTTTTTGCCATCTCTTTTGGCTTCGTAGAATTTGCGAATAAGAGCGGCAATGACGTGAGAGTTTTGCGGGTCGTAGTTATCGCCTTCGCCATACAAGTTCGTAGGCATCACCGAAATAAAATTACAACCATACTGCTCACGATACGCCTGACACATCTTGATACCTGCAATTTTGGCAATAGCATACGGCTCGTTAGTCGGTTCTAATGTTCCTGTGAGCAAGTATTCTTCTTTGATAGGTTGCGGGGCAAACTTCGGATAAATGCACGAAGAACCTAAAAAAAGCAGTTTTTTTACAGCGTGTTTGTAAGACTGATGAATAACGTTGCTTTGTATGGCTAAATTTTCATAAATAAAATCGGCTTTGTAGGTGTTGTTTGCCAAGATGCCTCCCACTTTGGCGGCGGCTAAGAACACATATTCGGGCTTTTCTTGCGAAAAAAAATCGGCAACGGCTTGTTGGTTGCGGAGGTCAAGTTCTTGCGAACTTCGGTAGATGATGTTGGTGTAACCTTCTTGCTGCAAACGTCTCAGGATAGCCGAGCCAGCCATTCCACGGTGTCCTGCGATATAAATTTTGCTGTTTTTATTCATTTGTTTAGGTTTCGTTAAAAATTTCTTGCAAAGAGATTCTTAAATCGGGAAATAGGTAACTGGAGGCGATTTCGTCTTCGGTAAAGGTATTTGTAAGTTCGTATTTATTATTTGTATTAAGAACAAACTGCAAAATTGCACTTTCAAAAGGATACACCACCCAATATTCTTTTACGCCTGCTGTTTCGTAGAGGGTGTATTTGAGTTTCATTTCTTTTTTGGAATTTCCTTTCGAGAGGATTTCAATTATCCAATCGGGGGCACCGAGGCAACCTTGTTCATCTAATTTGTTTAAATCGCAAATTACGCAAATATCGGGCTGAACGACCGTGTGTATTTCTTGATGATTTTTGGCAGATTTGTCATTGTCAATCAAACGAACATCAAAAGGGGCGGCGAAGGCTTTGCAGGGCTTTTTGTGAAAATAGTTAGCAATCACTCGCGACAGCTGCCACGAAACTTCTTGATGCCTACGGCTCGGCGAGGGCGACATAGCAAAAATTTTTCCTTTGATTAACTCCAAGCGTTCTTCTAACTGCCACGAAAGATAATCGGCGTAGCTATAAATTTTGTTCAAATCCAAGTCTGTAAGTTTCGTAATCATAAGCTATCTTTTTTGAGCGTATCTTTTGTTTTTGTAGCTTGCGGTTTGGGTTTCTTTTCTTCAAAGCCTTTCAAAAGTGCTTTAATACGCTGTAAATCGGGGGTAGTATTTGCCGAAAACGAATAATGAAACAAAATTACATCAGTGATTTTGTGTTCTTCAATCATTTTGAGCAGGCTTTTGTTCCAATAACGATAATCCACGATAAAAATTTGCTCAAAATGCGAAACCAAATAAGGCGAAAAGGCATTGCCATAAGAATTCTTGATAAGCATAGCCTTTCTGCCGTTTTTGATTTCGGTATTGACCTGCACAAGTGAAAAATCATCTCCCAAATATACGCTATAGGCGGCACCATCTTTGGCAAATTCGGCAAAGAGCAAGCCACCGAAACGTTTTTCGGGGTTCTTTTTAGGGTGGCTGAATACTTCACACTTTACGTCAGGCTTGTGATATACAACCGAGTCGCCTTTTTCTTTGAGGCGTTTGTCGCGTGTAAGCCAGTAGAGCGAACCTAAAAAACCGTTGATGACTTTACGTTCCATTTTTTCCAAAGGAATAGGCTCAAAATCAGCTACTTTACAAAATTCTTGGTAGGCGTAATAAGCTCCTAATCCTGTCCAGTGGTGGTCGGTATTGAAGTAGATATACTCGTTTTTGTGTTTGTAGAGAGCCGAAGTTACATCTACACTTTTTACGTTGGGATTGAGTTGGGAATAGAGGTACTCTATGTTTTTCTTTTCCGAACTATGGCGGTATTTGTGAGGCAGATAAAATTCTTGGTGCGTAGGCACTACGATACAATACACTTGGGCTTTGTTTTTCAGCACTTCTTGAAAATAATTGACCACTTCTGCTGAGTATTTGGCGGCGGCATCAGTACCACCAAACATTTGGATAGCCATATCGTTGTAAATCATCACGCCACGAATGGGAGATTTTTCGGCTTCGCCTTCAATGATTTCATCTTCGGGGTTGAATTCCTTTTCGGAGGCAGTGCTATCTTGCACTTTTTCCATTCCTGCATTCGTTACGACTTCTTGCTTGTAAAAACTCACTTCCGACTTGAAACCACGCATTTGGCTAAGCATAAAATTTGTTTGCATAAAACCTTCACGGAAGGGAAAATTATCAGCTACGAAAGTATCCAAACTATCTAAATATTTGCCACTCCATAGCGAAGACCACGAAAACGTAGGCATTGGGGCTAAGGCTCTTTTTTCGTTTTCGGAAATTTTCTGTTTGGGCAAAATGCTAAATAGCAAGCCAAAGGTAAGCAATATGCCTACAAAAATATATGTTCCAAACTGAATGAGTAGTATTTTAGACTTAGTTGATGATGTTTTTTTCATAAAAAATCAACGAAAAACTTGTATTTCATTAAGGTAAGCACTACTGATAATTTTTCACCAATTTGCTGATATTCCACAGATTGTAAGAAATCGTAACGGCAATAAACGCTAATCCGAAAATAATTGTAAGCGGCTCAAATAATGTAAGATGGCTTACGCCTCTGGCTTGCATAAATTCGTAGAAAATGTAAATAAGCACGCCTACCAACACAAATCCCAAAAGCGAGTAGATAAGTATAAAACGTAAAAATCCTTTTTGTAGAAATTTGGCAAGCATTGCAGAAGTATAACCTAATTGCAGTAGCAGGCGAATTTCATCTTTCGACTCGCTAAGGATTAGTTGAAAACTCATTGAAATAATCACCAAAGAAAGTAAAAAAAAGGCAACTCCCAAAATACCTACCACGCCAAGCACTTCTACCACTTGCCCTGCGATTTGGCTTAGGAGTGTTTTTTCTTTATTTACTTGCAGATTTTTTTCTTGCAAATACTTAGCTAGTTCGGGGCTGGCAGGGTTATTGACTTGCAAGACGATACGAGCAGGTTCTTTATCTGTTTCGGCTGTGCCGACGGTTTTGTTAGCCCAATTCAAGAAACTTTCAGGTACGAGAATAGAAGGAATCCGCTCTTCAAACCCAACGATTTTGAGTTTTATGCGGCGTTCGCCTCTGTTGCTGTAAATTTTTGCCTCAAAGTCAGGAACGCTCGGTAGCAATCCCTCGCTGATAAGTGGCAAACCCTGCGAAGGAGCATACACGAAATTGTATTGGTCTACAAAATCTTTGGGAATAATGACAGGCACAAATTTATCGCCTTCGTCCCAATCCCAATTTGGTGGAATTTTGCCGAGAAATTCTTTTTGGATAGCTTCAAAAAATAGTTCGGTCTGAAACTGCAAGTAGTCGTTGCCGTAAGCCCATACTTTGAAATTTCCTGACCTAAAAATTGCTAAATTCTTGAAAAAAGGTTGTTTCTTGATGTCTTCTAAATCGGCTTGGCTGAATGTAGAAGCCCCCAAGAGGTTAAGGAAGGTTACTTGTTTGCTCAAAATCAGGTAATCGGGTAATTCGGTAGAATTGCTGAAAGTCTTGCGAATTTGCAAATACACATATAAAGAGCTAATTAACAACACAAATCCCAAAAGAAAGCCAATTCCTGCGAAAAGAAGTTGTTTTTTGTTTCGTTGAGAACGAAATATTTTTTGGAGAACTTGGTTCATAGCTTTATTTTAGCTCGCAAAGCTATAAAAAAATCGTAATATTCACCAAAAAATAATTATCTTGCAGTCTTTGTGTTTCTAAGCTATTTTTTATATGCAACAATCTCTCGAACAATCGCTCAAATATCAACAATGGCTCAAATCTTTGCAAGAAAATGGTATCATAGTAAAAGATGTTATCCCTTTGCATTTGGTTCATAAGGCTAATGGAGAAATTATTTTTGCTCTTCTCTCGGCTGATGCCCAAGACCAAAAAGGTGAAAAGTTATTACCCATAGCCCTGATTAGAGGACATTTTGTAAGTATTGTAACGGTACTTATTGAAAAAGAAACCCAGCAAAAATATTTGCTTTTGGTACGTCAGTATCGTATTGCCAATGGCGAATATACCTACGAACACCCCGCAGGTATGCTCGATAGCCAAACCGACCCTTGGGCAGTAGCCATCAAAGAAATTGAAGAGGAAACTGGTTTGCAGGTAAAAAAAGAACAATTACGTTTGCTCAACGAGAAGCTACTTTATACCTCGCCGGGGCTTTTAGATGAGGCAGGCTATTTGTTTGCTTGCGAAATAGAAATGTCTAAATCCGAAATAGATGCCTTTAGAGGTAAAATTGCAGGAGCAGAAGGCGAAAGAGAGTTTATCACTACACACATTTGCCCCATAGATGAAGCCAAAAACTTGATGAGTAGTCTTACAGCACAAATCAATTTAATGCTTTACCTGTATCCCGAGTACAAAATTTAAGCATAAAACACTTTTTCTTGGGATTTCCGAATAAAAAAGATATATTTGGCTCACAAATTTTTCTGCTTAGAGGCTAAAATTTTATTAAATCATAAATCCTACAACAATGGCTATAATTGAACAAAAAGTTCCCGCTTTGGGCGAATCGATTACCGAAGTAACTGTCGGTTCTTGGACAAAAAAAACAGGCGATAGCGTCAAGATAGACGAGGTAATAGGCGTTTTGGAATCAGATAAAGCAAGTTTTGATATTACAGCCGAAAAAGATGGCATTTTGGAAATTGTGGCAGAAGCAGGCTCTACGCTTCCTATCGGTTCGGTACTCTGTAAAATCAGTACAAACGCCAATTCGCAAACGCAAACCGAAACAAAAACAGCTAACTCGGAAACTCAAACCGAACCCGCCAAAGCAACAGGCAAAGTTGTAGAAATGCTCGTAAAACCCTTGGGCGAATCAATTACTGAAGTTACTTTGGGGAATTGGGTTAAAAATAATGGTGATTTTGTAAAAATGGACGAAGTTTTAGCTGAAATCGAGTCCGATAAGGCAACCTTCGAACTTACTGCCGAGGCAACAGGTATTTTGCGAATTGTAGCCCAAGCAGGTTCTACCCTCAAAATCGGTGATTTGATTTGCAAAATAGAAGTTACTGAAACTGCTACCGCTACTTCTACAAGCACCACTTCACAACCCACTACCGAAACTGCAAAATCTTCTGATACAGAAAGCTATGCCAAAGGACACCCTTCGCCTTCAGCCTCAAAAATTTTAGCAGAAAAAGGCATTGAACCCAAAGACGTAGAAGGCACTGGCATTGGTGGCAGAATCACCAAAGAAGATGCTCTGAAAGCAGAGAAAAAAGCCGAGCAAACCGCCACACCCAAACAAGAAACCAAAAAAGAAATGCCACAGGTTGCGAAAGTTGCAGGCGAACGCAACCAACGTAAAGAAAAAATGACTTCGCTACGCAAAACCATTGCCAAGCGTTTGGTTGCCGTAAAAAACGAAACGGCTATGCTCACTACCTTCAACGAGGTAAATATGAAGCCTGTTATGGATTTGCGTGCCAAGTACAAAGATAAATTTAAAGAAAAACACGGCATAGGTTTGGGCTTTATGTCAATTTTCTCGAAAGCCTGTGCCATTGCTCTAATGGAATTTCCGATTATCAATGCTCAAATTGATGGAGATTTTATTGTCTATAACGACTTTGTAGATATTTCGGTAGCTGTTTCAACCGACAAGGGTTTGGTTGTGCCTGTGGTTCGTAATGTGGAGCAAATGAGTTTTGCCGATATTGAGAAGGCTATTGCCTCGCTTGCCGCAAAAGCCCGAGAAGGCAAACTGACCATTCCTGAAATGACAGGCGGAACATTTACCATTACCAATGGTGGTATTTTTGGCTCTATGATGAGTACGCCTATCATCAATGCTCCGCAGTCGGCTATTTTGGGTATGCACAATATCGTAGAACGCCCAATGGCTGTCAATGGCGAAGTGAAAATTTTACCTATGATGTATTTAGCTCTTTCATACGACCACCGAATTATCGATGGCAGAGACTCCGTTAGTTTCTTGGTTCGTGTAAAACAACTTCTTGAAGAACCTGAAAGAATGCTTTTAGAAGTATAAAATGTTTTTTGAGATACCAAATCTAAGATAGGGGGCAAAATTCTGCCTCTTATCTTATTTTTTTCACAAATACTTAACAAGCAATGTTATGTCTTGTGTCTAATCACTCAATCGTAGCTTTTCAAACGAATGGAACGCCTATGGTACTTCTCTGGATTGAAATGCAAGAAGTCTAAACCTGAGACTTATATCAAATAATTAGATTTCACAAACCGAATACCGAATGTTTTTGCCCGCTGGTAAATAGGCTCGCCCAAATGCCCCAAACCTGTAACATCAGACATACAATCTTCAAGAATAATCATTTTTTTAGCCAATTCGGGAGCGAAATCCATTGCTTGTTGAATGCTCGTTGCTACACAATGCGATTTTGCCTCGCCTGCTACGAAAATATTATCGTAGCGATTAAGTTGGGCTATCAGTTCTGTGTTCAGTTGTGTTTCGGGAACGTTTGTATCGGGAATTTGTGCCGCAAAAATTCCAAAATGCTCTGTAAAAGGATACAAACCCTTATGAACAGCTACATAATCTTTACCACTTGCCTTGCACCAAGTCATAGTGGCAGTCATAATCTTCTCGTCTATAGAAGCCCCCAAAGAGCCTACCAAACAATGGGTAGGCCAGATGAAATGTGAAAACTTGCCGTCTTTCTCCAAATCTTTTAGGTACTTTAAACTCTTTTCTGGGTCAAAACGGGCTTTCCATTTGCCTTCTTCAACGTCTTTGGCTGTAATTTGTGTAAAAGGAGCAGGCGATTTTTTATTTTTATCTTCCCAAAAACTGGGGTGGGCAATATCATTAAACAAATGATTATCTATACTCAAAAAAATTTTATTCAACTGAAAAATATTTTGTTCAATGAAGCGAGCCAATCGCACCATATCTTTATCAGCTCCTTGCACATACAAAGCACCTTTCGGATTGCAAAAATCGTGTTGGGCATCGATAATCAGTAAGGCATTGGTAGGCATTATTGGTGAATTTTAAGGCTAAATAATATTAAGCAATTTAAAAAGCCTTTTTGAAAAAACAAAAAAATTACAATTTTATTTGAACACTTTGCTACTTTTTGTAGTTTTGCAATAGCAAAAAAGAAGCAAGAAAAAATCCTATTGGCAGATAGGTAATTTTGAAACTCTAAACTCTTTTTTGCAATGGCTTACCAGCATCAATCACTCCAAATTGGTCTTTTTGGTTTTGGGTGTGTAGGGCAAGGGCTTTACGACATCTTAAACAAGAATGCAAATTTTCCTGCGAATATCGTAAAAATTTGCGTTAAACACCCCGAAAAACAGCGTCCTATCGCTGCCGAGCATTTTACGTTTCGTGCCAACGATATTTTAGATAACCCAGCTATCAATATGGTCGTTGAGCTTATTGATAATGCTGATGAAGCCTTTGAGATTGTCAGCGAGGCTCTAAGGCGTGGAAAAACCGTGGTTACTGCCAACAAGAAAATGCTTGCCGAACATCTGCAAACCTTGCTCGAACTGCAACACAAACACCAAGCCGCTCTACTCTACGAGGCTTCGGCTTGTGGCAGTATCCCGATTATCCGAACTCTGGAAGAATACTACGACAACGAGCATCTCCATTCGGTAAGTGGTATTTTCAATGGCTCTACCAATTATATTCTCACAAAAATTACGAAAGAAAATCTTAGCTATGAGCAGGCTCTCAAACAAGCCCAAGCCTTAGGTTTTGCCGAGTCGAACCCTTTGCTTGATGTTGGCGGTTTTGACCCTAAATTCAAACTCTGCATCATTGCCCTACACGCTTTTGGCATCTTGATTGAACCTGAAAAAGTGTTCAATTATGGCATAGAGCAATTTTCTTTAAAAGATTTGCAATATGCCAAAGAAAAAGGCTATCAAATTAAGCTGATAGCTCACGCCGAAAAAACCGATGAAGGCAAGATTACCCTGTTTCTGATGCCTCAATTTATTGATGCTTCGCACCCATTGTATCACGTAGAAAACGAAACCAATGGCGTGATTGTAGAGGCAGCGTTTTCGCAAAAACAAATCTTCATTGGTAAAGGAGCAGGCGGACACCCCACAGGTTCGGCAGTGCTTTCTGATATTTCGGCTTCTCGGTATCAGTATCGTTACGAATACAAAAAACGCTTCCACCAAACGCCTCCCAAAACAACTGAAAAGGTACTTTTAGAAGTGTATATCCGCTACGAAAATGAAGAAGATTTAGCCAAAATTGGCTTGAAAGAAATTACAGAAAAATACGCTTCTGCCACTTATCAGTACGTAATTGCTTGGGTAAGTTTAGAAAACTTGCGAAAAAATAAAGCCTTTTTGCAAGAAAAAGGAATTTTCTTAGCCTATACAGGCAAAAAGATTGTCAGTGAGAAAGAAACAGCTGATGTTTTGGTAGAAAAATTGGTTTTGGAAGAAAATTAAATCACATCAATATTTATCACGTAGATACACAATTTATCACGTATGGTAGATACACACTGCAGTGTGTATCTACCACAAAATGAAGGTCGTGTGTATTTGTGCATCATTATGTTTGCATAATACACATATTGTCCAAACGTTTTCGGGATTATTTCCCATATTTTTTCTTGTATCGTTGGTAAAGTTCGGTTTGTTTGCTGGTAAGTTGAATTTGTTTGCCTCTGATGAAAGCCATTTCAACTTGATTGCCACGCATATCGAGCAAATCCCCTTCGCAGATAATAAGTGTGGCATCTTTTCCTTTCTCCAAAGAGCCAACTCTATCATCAATACCTAAGATTTTGGCTGTGTTGAGCGTAACGGTCATCAAGGCTTCTTCTTTGGTTAATCCGTAGGCGGCGGCAGTACCTGCTGTAAAGGGTAAGTTTCGCGAACCCATCGCTTCCATATCGCCTTCGTAGTTCAAACCTACCAAAACTCCCGCTTTATGCAAAATAGCAGGCATTCTGAAAGGCAAATCAATTTCATCATCGGCACGATTGGGCAAACTATGTATGCGATTAAGTAAGACAGGAATGTTATTTTTTTTCAGAAAATCAACTACTCTATGAGCCTCGGAGGCTCCCACCAAAACGATTTTCTTCACGCTAAATTTTTTGGCAAATTGTACGCTTTCTAAGATTTCTTTGGCTTCCTCAACGTGAATGTAGAGGTTTTTTGTTCCCTCAAAAAGTCCTTTCATTGCCTCAAAACGCAAATTGATGGGGCTTGGATTGGCTGTTTGATAGTAGGCAAGTGCATCAGTAAAAAATTTTTCTATTTCACTGATTTTTTTTGCTCTATCTTGATTTTTTTCGAGCATTTGCTCACGCCAATTGTAACGATACATAGGTATCCAGTTGAGATGAATACCGTCATCGGCTTTATGGACAGCATCTTCCCAGTTCCAGCCATCTAATTCCATTACAGACGAAGTTCCCGAGATGATACCGCCTCGTGGGGTTGCTTGTACAAGCAAAACGCCATTGTAACGAATGGTAGGAATCATATCGGCATCGGTGTTGAAGGCAATGAGGCTTCTGATGTGAGGGTTAAATTCGCCAACTTCCTGATAATCGCGGGTAGCTCTTACGGCATCAATTTCGGTAAGACCTACGGTCGTAGAAGGCACAATAAGCCCTGGATATACGTGCTTGCCTGTTGCATCAATGATTTGAGCCTTTTGCAAATTGATGGTTGGGTTTTTCTCAATCAATGTAATTTTGCCTTTCTCAAAAACTATTGTTCCTTGTTCAAGGATAGTTCCATTACCTATGTGAATGGTAGCATTACGAATAATGATAGGTTCTTGTTGCTCTTGGGCAGGTGTAGGCGTTTGGGCTGAATTTTTCAAAAAGCTACCACAAAAAAGCAATCCAATAAGCAATTTTCTGATGTTTTGCATTTTTATTAAGATTTTGTTTTTTTATTCTTCCTCATTTTCGTTGGGGTCGGGAGGCAATTTAGCATCTTTTATTTTACAAGTAAAGCGAGCAGGATTTATTTTTTTGACTACTTCAATAGCAGTAGCCTCGTTGGGAGCAAGTTTGGGAAGCATTTTTTCTTCTTTATCAATTACATCTCCCGAAGCACCGTAGTAAGAAACCAAAATTACAACTTCTTGCAGTTCAATATCTTTGTTGCTGTTGAAAATTTCTATGTTTATTTTGTATTCACCCAGATTGTTGCTTACGAATTGTCCATCAACAATCACTTTTTTGAGGGTTTGTTCTTTACGTTCTTTGGCTCTTTTTTCGCGGGCTTCTTTCTTTTCTTTTTTTATTTTATCCAAACTATCTTTTTCTCTTTCTTCGGGGGTTCTGTTATCTTTTTCTTTTTCCATTCGTTCTTTTTCTTCTTGCTGTTTTTGTTGAGCTAATTTGTTGTAGTCAATGGTATCTCTGATGACCACAGGCGAGCCGCTGTTGAAAGAAATTTCTTTTGGTTTTTTCTTTTCGGAGGCAAAAGTTTTGAGCAAAAACCAAAGTCCTGTTCCGCCCAAAACCAATACAGCAAGCCAAATAATATAGGTAATAGGTTTAGCAGGTTTGGGTTCTTCTTGTTGGTGCGTGATGATATAAAATGAGCTAAGAAAATCGGCTTTCATAGCCTCGCAGGTCTGATAACGCTGATACGCTTCTGGCTCACAGGCTTTCTGAATAACCCGCTGAATATGCTCCGAAGCACTGGGAAACAAATAAGCTAATAATTTGCCAAGAGCAAAAATATCGCTACGTGTATCGGTGTAGGCGTTTTGCTTTTGTTCGGGAGAGGTAAAAAGGGGGTGATTTGGCTCAAAAACCGAAAAACCGAAATTACGAACTATTGCCTCTCCTTGCCGAGTTATACATATATTTTGTGGGGTAAGGTTCAGATGCAATACGCCTTGCCTATGGCTATAAGCAATAGCATCTAAAACTTGTATGAAAATATCTTTTCGGGTTTGTTCAGAAGATTTTTTTTGCAAAAAATCTTCAAGTGTTTCGCCTTCGTAATATTCATAAATAAAAAAAATGCCTTGCGAAACTTCCAGATAGTCGTAGAGGAGTTGGACGTGTCCGTGTTGCAAGAGAGCGTTTTGGGCGGCAATAGTCCGAAGTTGTATTTTTTGGTTTTCGGTTTCTAAAAGTGTTTTTTTAATTTGTTTGATTTCCACCATTCTCGGAAGACTTAGGTGCTTGCCGAGCCAATGCCTTGCGATAGAATTTTCGGAAAGTAATGCCTGAATTTGGTACTGATAAAAATTTTTTCCTATTTCCATTGATAAAAAATTGCTTACAAAGCTACTATTTTTCGGTAATTTTTGGGCAATATACAACAAGATTTTTTGGCTTTTCAAGTCTTAGCCGAAAAAAGCAGAAATTTACCTTGTTTTTTGAACCAAAAAGTTAATTTTGCGTTATTTTTTGCAATAGTTTTGGGTAACACAGGCTTTACCTCGGAATATTTTTCTTGCTACTAATTCTAACTACTCTTGTCTAACTACTCAATTTGATGATACACTTAAAAATAGGTGGTGTTCCCGAGCATTTCAACCTTCCTTGGAGGCTTTGCATCGAGGAGGGCTTGTTTGAAGCAAAAAATATTTGTTTAGAATGGATTGACCACGCAGGCGGCACAGGCTCAATGACCAAAGCCTTACGAGAAGGCGATTTGGATATGGCTATTTGCCTGACCGAAGGCATTGTTGCCGATATTGTGAAGGGCAACGGAGCAAAAATCGTAAAGGTGTATGTAGCCTCACCGCTTACTTGGGGCATTTATGTAAGTCAAAATTCGCCTTACAAGCACATTCAAGACCTCGCAGGCAAACGCTTTGCCATTAGCCGATATGGTTCAGGCTCGCATCTGATGGCTTTCGTGAAGGCGAAAACCTTAGGTTGGAATACCCAAACTATGTATTTTGTGCCTCTCAAAAACTTAGAAGGTATCCGAAAAGGCTTGGCAGAGGGTTTGGCTGATACGTTTATGTGGGAAAAAGTAATGACACAACCCTTCGTAGATAGCGGCGAGCTACGCCTCGTTGATGAGTGTATTACCCCTTGGGCTTGTTTTGTAGTAGCTGTAAGAAATGACGTGTTGGCAAATCATTTACCTATTGTACAAGCAATTTGTGATACAATCAATTTGTATGTAAAAAATTTCAAACAAAGACCTAAAATTGTAGAAATTTTAGCTCAAAGATACCAAATCGATTTAGACGATACGGCTCACTGGTTGCACCAAACCCTTTGGGCGGACAATAATTCGGTTAAAGCCGAAATGATAGAATTGGTGCAAGATACCCTTCTCAACTTAGGCCTTATTGAGCAAAAAAAACACTATGCCGAGATAGTTGAAAAGTTGTAAGTATAATTAAAACATCACTAAAAACATAGTATGGTGTAGTATTTGTAGTGTATTAAAAATAATATATTTTTTTGTTTTTTGTATTATCAAAATGTTTATCTTTGCATCATAGTTCTTTGATACATTGGTAAGAGGTTGCAAGTCAAAAACTCGGCTTGCGTAAAACCAGTAAGAGTTGAACGCTAAATATCGGTAGCCAAAGGTGCTAACATAGCATAACTTATTAGGCAACATACCGATGGCAAATAACAGAGATAAAGGCAATCTCAAACTGCCTACTGGCAAATGAGATAGAGGGCGTTGTAGTTCGTCCAATGAATATGAGTGTTTTTTTGAAATGCTCATAAATCATAAACAAATTTTATATTATTACAAAATGCTATGAAATTTGAAACTATTTGCGTAGAGTATGTAGCTATGCAATGTATTGCGTAGCTGCTACGGTTCGCTACTTGCAGACCTCGTAGTGAAGAAATCCATCATACAATCAGAAGCACTAACGAAAAAAAACTCTTCATCATACACCTTTTTTCTCGGAAAAAACGTTATTAGATTATCTTTTCAAAATCTAATAAACAAATGAGATTTTTTTTGTTTTTTGTGTTTATTTTGGTAGCTTTTCTCTTAATGCAGGCTTGCAGTTCGGGGAATAGTAAGGATAAAAATCAAGCGGTAAAGAAGGAAGAACCTCCCGTGCCTGTGGAGGTGCTTGTCGCCCAAAAAACTTCTTGGACAGGGGTTTTGGAAGTTTCGGGTACTTTACAGGCAGGCGAATTTGTAGAAATTCGCCCCGATGCTTCGGGCAAATTGGTATTTCTGAATATCCCCGAAGGCAGTTTTGTTGCTCAGGGGGCAGTTTTAGCCCGAATCTACAATGACGATTTACAAGCCCAACTCAAAAAATTTCAGGCTCAGCTTGCTTTGGCTCAAAAAAACGAAGAAAGATTAAAAAAACTTTTGGAGGTAGGAGGTATCAATCAGCAAGACTACGACCAAGCCCTCAGTCAGGTGCAGACTTTGCAAGCAGATATAGAATTTGTACAAGCCCAAATCCGTAAAACTATTGTTACAGCCCCTTTTTCAGGCAAAATCGGCTTGCGACAGGTGAGCGTAGGAGCGTATGTATCGCCCAATAGCGTACTTACGAGCTTACAAAATACCCAAATAAAAGTGGATTTTAACGTACCTGAGCAGTATGTATCAAAAGTAAAAATCGGTGAAACGGTCAGTGTGCTTGTGGAAGGGAGCAGTCCTCTGGAAGCGAAAATTGTAGCTTATGAGCCTCAAATTAACGCCTCTACCCGCAATTTGAAGGTGCGTGCCGTTCTTGGCAACGTTCCTGTCAATGTTTTTGCAGGTATGTTTGCCAAAGTAATGCTTGGAGCAAACGAAAAACGGGAAAGTATTTTAGTTCCCAGCAACGCCATTATCCCCGAAACACGTGGCAAAAAATTGGCTTTGATAAAAAATGGAAAAGTAGCATTTGCAATGATAGAAACAGGAGCCAGAAAAGAAAGTGAAGTGCAAATCCTTAGTGGTGTAAATGTGGGGGACACGATTGCTCTTACAGGTTTGCTTTTTTTGAAGCCCAATAGCTCCGTGAAAATTAAAAAAGTGAAATAGTATCAAAAAATTACAAGCTCTTTAATAAAGAATTAGAAAAAAAATGCCTTTTCTGAAAGAATGAATGTTTTGGGCTGTTTTATTTTGAATAAAAAAATACATTTGCTATAACCTTCATCGTGGGGCTTCGTAGATATACATAAGAACACCAAGCAAAAAATACAACTTTCAAATCATCAACCCCAAAACTATTTACCTATATGAATTTAAGTATGAATGATATAGACAATTTGCTTTGGAGTTTTCAAAAACACGTTCCCGAAGAAAAAGTAGGGCATAAAACCAAAGTACAACTCTTGAAAATAGCTTTACTTCAAGAAATGCACCTTCCGACTTTGCAGTTGGACACCCCCAGAGACCCTTTCTCCGTGAAATGGCACGATTTATTTGAGGCAAATATCAATAAACTTAAAAGTATTTTCAGCAATCTCGGGGCAACTCCCGAACAAATAGAAGAAATTCTGAAAGAATATGGTAGAGTTACTCATCAAAATATTTGGCGTAGAGCATAATTTCAAAAATTGATTTCTAAAGCCCTGTTTTTCAGGGCTTTTACTTTTACAAAAAAATATAAAAGTATGCACGCATAATATTTTGCAAAAACGCTTTGAATTATCGTCTGAAAATTGTATTTTTGAGAAAAAATAAAGAATTATGACCAAGATAAAAGACAAAAAAGTGCTCGTTACGGGCGGAGCAAACGGCATAGGCAAATTGCTTGGAGAAAAATGTTTGCGTGAAGGTGCTTCGGAACTGGTAATTTGGGACATCAACGAAAAAAATTTGCAAGCAACAGCCCAAGAGCTTAGGAAAAAAGGCTATACGATACACGATTACGTGGTAGATGTTTCGGATTTAGAAGACATCACAAAAGCGGCAACGCTCACACTTTCGGAAGTGGGAGTAATTGATATTCTTTTCAACAATGCGGGTATTGTGGTAGGAAAAAATTTTCACGAACATAGTCACAATGAAATTGAAAAAACTATCCGTATCAATGTTTTGGGCGTAATGCACGTAGCACGCTGTTTTGTAGGCGAAATGATAAAACAAAAAAGCGGACATATTGTAAATATTGCCTCAGCTGTTGGTTTGCTTGCTAATCCCAAAATGAGTGTATATGCAGGCAGTAAATGGGCGGTTTTGGGCTGGTCGGAGTCTTTGCGTTTGGAATTAGAAGATATGCCCGGAGACTTACACGTTACGACAGTTTGCCCCAGCTACATCAAAACAGGAATGTTCGAGGGTGTAGAAGCCCCTATATTAGCCCCGCTCTTAGAACCCGAAGACATCACCGACCAAATCATAAAAGCTGTGAAAGAGAATGAAATAGAAGTAAAAGCCCCTTGGTCGGTACATCTTATTCCTATTCTCAGAGGGCTTATGCCTACAAGAATGTTTGATTTGGTAGTAGGGAAAGGACTAAACATCTATAACTCTATGGCGAGTTTCATCGGCAGACCGCCCAAAGAAGCTGTCCCCGAAAAAGAAAAAACTAAGCAAAATTAAGTAATTAGACAAAAGAGGCAAAACATCAGATTTTTATTTAGTGGTGCTTCTAATTATACGACGAAATGCGGTGCGTATCTACGTGAGCATTTTCAGGAGAGCATCTACTTTATCTGCTGAAATCCCAATTTGATGTTCTTTGTCTATAATCAGATACCCGCCATCTGATTTGACGTAGTCTGTAATATGATGAATATTTACTATGTATGATTTGTGGCATCTGAAAAAATTAGGCATTTCGGCAAGCATTGTTTCAAAGTTTTTCAAACCTTTGCTCAATGTAAGCGGACTTTCATTTTTTAAAAAAACCTTAGTGTAAGAGCCGTCCCCCTGAAAAAATAAAATATCTTGGCTATCTACAAACCTGATGCTACCCAAAGTGGTTAGAGCCACTTTTTTGGAAGTATTTTGTTTGAGGTTGTGTTTTAACATTCTCAAATTATCTATTTTCTTGCCTTTATTTTTTTTGAAAAGTTCGAGAGCCTGCAAGAGGTCTTCTACCTCAATAGGTTTGAGCAGGTAATCCACAGCTGAGAGTTTGAAGGCTTGTATGGCATAGCGATTGTAGGCGGTTACGAAAATAATAGAAAAATCTACTTCATTTTCATCAAAAAAATCTAATAATTCCAGACCGCTATGTCCGGGCATTTCTATATCCAAAAAGACTAAATCAGGCTTATTTTTACGGATTGATTTCACTCCCGTAGGCAAATCTTTGCACAAATCTACTACCTCAATATCGGTGGCATACTCGGCGAGTATTCCTTGTAGCAGAACTCGTGCCATCTCTTCGTCGTCGATGATGATTGCTCTGAACATAGATTTAGTTTTTATCGTTTAAAGGTATGTTTAAGATTACTTTTGTGCCTGTGGGTAAGTCTTTATCGTATTTATCTACAATACTAACCCCCACTTTTTTGTTACTTGCTTTATTGAGTATCTCGAGTCTTTTTTCGTTGGCTTGGGTGGCAAACGAAATATGCTTTCCTCTCTTAATCTGATTGAGTTCTGTGGAGCGTTTTCTGCCTATGCCGTTATCTTCTATGATTACGAGGAGTTCTTTTTCTCTTTCTTCGAAAATTAGGTCTAATTTTTTGTCATTTTCCTTGTGTAGCAAGCCGTGTTTGATAGCATTTTCTACGTAAGGCTGAATAATCATCGGGGGGAGCTCTATGCTGTCGCGGTGAAAGACTTTTTCGGTGTGGATTTCATAACTAAAATCTTCTTTAAAACGCATTTTTTCTAATTCTAAGTATAGTGTCAGGGCTTCTATTTCTTCTGCCAAGGATATATTTTCTTTTTCGGAATGTTCTAAAATCAGCCTTGTGAGTTTGGAAAATTTCGCTAAATAGCTATTGGCTTTTATTTTATCGTTAGTGAAAATGTACGCCTGAATGGTATTGAGGGCATTATAGAAAAAATGTGGGTTCATCTGTGACTTGATAGAGGTTAGCACAGATTTATTGAACTGTTGCTCTAAAATGATTTTTTCTTGCAATAATTTATTTTGCTCACGCAATTTTTTTATTTGCCACCTGTAATACGCAAAACCAAGTAAGAAAAACAGAGCAAAGCAAAGCAACCAAAACCACGTAGTTTTCCAGAAAGGACTCAAAATAATAAATTTAATGCTTTTGGGGTTGATTTGTTCGTTTATCTTGAACTCAAGGAAGTAAGTACCTGTTTGTAGAGCTTCAAAACGAAGTTGGTGGGTATTAAGTTCTTTCCAAGAAGCCTTATTGAGCCTGTAATAAACCCTGTGTAAGCGAGAGGAGCTAAAGTCTAATACAGAAAATGAAATGTTGATATCGTTCTCATAATAATTAAGCACAATGTTTTTGTTGAAATCTTTAAGTGTATTAGCAACTTTAAAAGATTTGATTTGTAATTTTGGTTGGATAGGCTCTTGTTGTGTATCCGATATGCTAATTCGTGTAGCTCCCTCATTGCTAAGCAAAAAAATAAAATTATCGTCTATTGTAAAGTCGTTTATTTCGGTGGGATTGATGTGTATTTCTGTAGATTGTACTTTTTTGCTGAACATATCAAAGTGGAAGAGTCCTTTAGAGCAGAGCAGAAGAATTTTACGACCAAATTGCTTACACAGATATACCTCACTTTCCCCAGCTCCAAACAAATGGTTTATTTGGTGAATTTGCTTATCTTTTTCTATCCAATAAAAGTTCCCTTTTGTACTCAAGGCAAAAAAAGCATCGCCCGATAGAAACAAACGAGAGGCATAGAAGGAACTATTGTTAAAGGTGAGTTCATCTATTTTATATGGATTAAGGCTCACTCGAAATAGCCCCAAATTTGTAGCAAAATAAATTTGCTTCTTGGAGGAATGATACACTACTGCCTTTCCTCTCACTTTCGAGATAATCTCTAATATGTTTGAGGCGGATATATTCTGCGGCAAATGACCAAATATCCTATCTGATGCTTTATCAAACCTAATTAAGCCACAAAAAGCACTACTGGCAAAAGCATAATAGCCTTCTTCTTCGATAGAAACAATATCTTTGATAGCGACCTCATAAAACTGCCTCTGGGAATAATCTTGCTTGGGTAAGTGTGTAAAGCCTTTAGATGAATAAAAGATGCTTTTTTTTGTGGAGTCGTAGTGCAAAAAATAGATTTCATTGTTATCCGTTCTCTCTTTCATGACTTTCTTATCCCTGAAGTTTTTGTCATACAATATCAATTCACCTTTTTTGGTGGCGATGAGGTAGTCTTCTTCTACCTTAGCAATTCTGTAGGGTAGGTATTTATCGAAGGAGAAAAACAAATGCTTCAGATTGGCTACCAACAAAACTCCCTGATTGGTGGTAGAAAACCAGTAATTATCTTGCCTATCTTTAATCACAGCCGAAATGCTTCTATCCTCGAAATATATTTTCTGAAACTTGAAATCAGGTTTAATAGCATAGTTGTATGTTCCTTTGGGGGTATGTAGCCAAAGTTCCTTTTCTATCAGGTTGAGAGAGTTGAGCGATGCCGTAATTTCTGGAACAGCAAAAACATTTTTTAGTTGCAAGTTTATATCGAATACCCAAAGCTTTTTCTGCAAATTATATCTTCCCATTACATATATCTTGTCTTGATGGTAGATGATTTGTTTGAGTCTTTCTTTTTCTTTCTGAAAATAGTCATTTTTACTTAATTCGAGTTTTTCATTGATTCTATACAGCATATCATCTGCGACAAAGAAAAAGTCTTTATGGCTGCTTGTACAGTGCTCGAAAGTAATGAAAGATAAATTAGTGATACTTTTTATTACCTTGAGTGTTTCTATATCATAAATATCTATGCCCTCGCTTTGCACCACAAACAAGTATTTCTCGGTGATGCAAACAGGCATATAGGCTAAGGGTTTGTTCTGCCTAAGTGGATAGAGGCTATCTTTTTCTACAAAATATAAATACCCATCGAAATTCTCGTACCATATTCTTCCTTTCTTGTCTTCTCTGATACTGCTTCCCGAAAGCGAGGTTTGCAATTTGGAGTAATAGGTTTTGTATTCTTCTCCATCATAGCGTATCAGCCCCAAGTCGGTAGCCAGCCAAATAAAACCTTTGCTATCCTGCATCACGTCATAAACGGCATTGGAAGGCAAGCCATTGCTCTGATTGAGACGAAGACTATAAGGTGTTTGAGCTTGCAGGCAAAATAGCCAGAAGTTTAGAAAAAATATGTAGAGTATGGTTTTCAAATTATTTCAAGAAACTTTAAGCACAAAGATAGAGGAAAAGCACCTGATATAAGGCAAATTTATACGAAATATGCTTTTTAATGTATGAAAATCTGTTTTAAGTTTATTTGCTCCCTGAAAAGCTTTCGAGTATTAGCCAAAGGGTGAATTTTGGTTCTTTTAAAAATTGTTTTTTTACTAAAAAAACTCAAAAGCTATTTTCACCAATTCAAAATCCTTTTTCCTAAAAAATCTCAAATCTTTTGAAAAATCCTTCTGACTTTTGGAAAAAAAACAGAGCAATGAAAAAGATATTTTTATTAGTGATTGCTATTTGCCTACTTGGGCAGGTATATGCTCAGAGCCGGGTAGTAAGTACCGATAAGGGAGGTTGGGCTTATATTATTTATGATGATAAGACAAAACAACAAGACGTTTTTAATCCAGACATCAACTACAAAAATTATCATTTAGATGAAAATGATGTAGAATACTATGGTTTTTCAGCAAATTTTCTTCAAGTGCCAGGTCACAACTATTTTTGGTATAAAATAGATAATGCTCCACTCAATAAGATAGATACTACCACTTTTGTAATAGAATTACGCACAGAAGGTAGATATAAAGATTATTGGTTTTTGTCTTTTAAAGCTAAGGAAGATGAAGAAGTTTTTGAATATTTTACGATAAATCAAAATGGTAAAGAAGAGAGCGAGTCTAATAATAGTCTAATTATGCTTAGTAAAGATAAAAAAATATTGGAAAAAGCCAAAAAAGATATTAAGAGAATGGTAAGGTTCAATGCCCTTGTAAGCGAATTTCCACTCTTTGGTGAAAGTGTCGATTTTTTTGAGGCAAGTGCCTACCAAGAAACTATCAAAGGTATAGAAAAAGCACGAAAGATACTTGTAAAAGAGGATTTGTTTGAGATGCTATACTGCCGACTTGACCTATACCAATGCCGAGTGATGAGTTCTTTGATTTTTGATATAGATAGAAAAAAAGATAAAACCGAAGAGGATATTAAAAAGTACTTTGAGGCAGTGCAAGCCTACAAAAAGCATACAAAATATGTCAAAGAAAGATACGAAGCCGCTATAAAAAGAAAAGATGAGTTAAGTACCAAATATTTTAGAGATGTGAGGGGCTATCTTGCTATGCTATATGACAATTATGTAGATAAATACAAAGATTCCCCCAACGATTACGCTACTTTCGCTGCACAGCATAATACTAATAAACAAAGAGAAGATGATTTAAAAATCGCTAATAGTACGAATGCAGAGGGTTTTTCTATGCTACAAGAAGCTATTATCCAAAAAGATTTTACGAGGGTGAGAAGGTTTGTAGAGGCAGGGGCAGATTTGCGTTACAAAAATCCTAAAAATCTACAAAATGTTTTAGATGTAGCTATTATAAACGCAGACGCAGAAACATTCAGCTTAATACTGAAAAAAATTAAAAGCCAGTATAGTGCCTATGAAACGTCCTATGATTATTTTTCATCAGATTTAGGCAGCGCTGCTTACAAAAACATTAGAACCGCCAAAATAGAAAACTTAAAGGTCGCAATGAATCATACAGAGCGAGCTAGAATAAGCCTAATAAACTACTACTATCAGCCAGATATTAGATTTAATGATAAAAGATTACAAGAATTGCTCAATATACCAGGATATTTCAGGGCAGAGAGTTTTTTCGAGAAAAGTTATGAAAAAAAGAGGACTCCCCTTATGTATGCTTGTGAGAAAAATGATATTGAAATGGTAAGGTTCCTTATTTCAAAAATACATCCAGACTACTACAACCAAATAGATAACGAAGGAATGACAGCCCTGATGATAGCTGCAAAAGAAAATAACAAAGAAATTGTTGAGTACTTGCTCGGAACAGGCTTTAATGCTAAAACTATAAATAACAAAACAGACAAAACAGCAATGGATTATGCCACCGACAAGAGCCTCAAAAAAATACTGAAGGCAAAAATGAAATAAAAAAATTTAAAACACACAACAACCAAACCCAAAATATATGAAAAAAGTAATTTTCTTACTCTGCATGGCTACGAGCCTTAGCACTTATGCACAAACGCAAAGAGATAGATTCTTAGAACTGCTGATGCCTTTCAAGAAGATAGAAAAATTCTCTACGGTTGGCTCTTACGAGATGCTCCAAAATGCAGGAGAATACATTGATAACCAACTCGCTTGGGAATTTTTGTGGCAAAAAAATAAATTCATGAAGCCCGAAGAAACCTTCTGCCAACCTGTGGGCTGGTTTGTTCAAGACAAAATCGCTGTACTTATTTTTTTTACAGGACAGAAAGACAACACTTTGGCTTACTTTGTTTCTTTCCAAACTTACGACATCAAGAGTGCTAAAATGATAGATGAACTGCGTAATGTAGCAAGTTTTGGTGTCAATGATAGAGGCTATCCTGTCTGTAATATGAATTTAGGCAGCTTTGACAACCTATCACGGCTCACTTTTACCACACTTACCTCTGTCTATGCAAAGGAAACGGTGCTGAAATTTGATATTGCAAAAAACGGAAAAATAAAAGCTGTCAAGTAAATAAAACAACTCATAAAATAACCACACACATGAAAAAAGTACAAAAATTACTCGCCTGCTTCGTTTTGATGATGAGTATTGCCTCATCAGGATTTGCTCAAAATATTCAAAAAGGTAAAGACAAAAAAGACAACTTGATTCTTGAAAAGAACGGCAAAGCGATAGTCAAAGAAAAATTTGAAAAAATTGGCGTTTATGACAGTAAAGCAGGGCTAATTCCTGCAAAGCTAAACGGCAAATGGGGCTTCTATGATAATGACGGAAAATTGATTATCTCACATCAATATGATCTTCTTTTTTGTTCAACAAGTCTTGATGACTGGTATGCACAAGAGCGTATTAGCGTTTCATTAAACGAGAAAAAAATCTTCATTGATAAAACAGGCAAAGAAGTTTCTGCACCAGAATATGAAATGATTATGGAAACACCTTATACAGGAGAAGGTCCTGGAATGGGTGCTGGTTATTTCCTCAAAAAAGATGGTAAATGGGCACTTGCCGATAAGAACAAAAAACCTGTTACAGAATTTAAGTACGATAAAATTTTAGGTCCTATTGGTGTGAATCCTTTTGTATATAAAGGTATGAGAGATGGAAAGAGTTTTAGATTAAACGCCCAAGGGCAAGAAGAGGCTGCAATCGAATCAAACGGGGGAAACAACAACCAAACAAATAATAAAGAGACAAAAAGTGTAGACAAACACAAATATACTTGTCAAGGTTGCGGGGCAGTTGAAATTATGGAGGGTTTAGGTCGTCGTCCCTCTATCAACAAAACTCATTGTCCGACTCCAAAAGTAAAAAACAGTACAAGCCACTCTTGGGATTATATAGGAAAAGTCAAATAATTGAGAAATTATCTTCAAACATGGAGACTAGTCTGACCGAAAAAGATGCTTTAAACAAATGTTTCTGATATTCTAGAAGATACGCATTGCAATGTGTATCTTCTATCTCACGAAAGAATATTTAGAAGATGCAGAAGCTACCGATTTCGGAGGAAAAGGTGAATTAAGCATTGACAATATGTACAGCAAATACAAATATGAATCTTTTTCTGAGCATAAAGTAAAGAAAGAAGTTAATCAAGTAAATGGTACAATGATAGGCAGCTTCAAAAATAAAAAAGATATGGAAGCCTTCAAGAAAATGCTGAAAAAGTAAGCAAATTAGGCACAAGGTTTCATTCTCTTGTACGTTGAGCACAGCCAAAACGTACAAGAGATATGATTAAAAAACATTTTTTTGGATAAGTGGTTTCAAGAAGTCAAACAGATATTTTTATTTTTGTAAAAAAATGAAAATCAATGCTTTGTCCTTATTCTTTTTTCCTTTCTCTTTTGTCAAACTACTTAACCACCAACTACTAACTGCTTTACTTATTTACTTCCAAAAACTCAGAGCATTTTTTTGGCAGGCTGCACCCCAACAAAATCTTTCAGATAAAAAGGCTCAAAATAGATAAGATTTTCAAATTCGGATTGTTGGTATTTCTGCCAAGCTATCTGCCCCACGCTACGAGCCGAAGGATACAAGTTTTCCCAAAAAACAGCATTCTCGTGATTCAAAATGTCTTTACATTTACTTGCACCATTGCCAAAAAACACAATTTTTTTCTCGGATAAATATTTTTCAAAAGAGTGTGGCTCTACGATTAAGGCTTGTGTTGGCTCAATGATTTCTTTTTCACGATTAGCAAGCAAACAATATACTTCCATTCTGCGAGCATCAATCATCGGGCAAAGTAAGGTTTCAGGCTCTACACAAGCCGAAATTTGCCAAATCATTCCTTCTAAGGTATTGACAGCAATAAGAGGCTTTTGCAGAGCAAAACAAAGTCCTTTGGCGGTTGCCGTACCGATTCGTAAGCCCGTGTAAGAGCCAGGTCCTTTTGAAACCGCCACAGCCGAAATTTCTTTGAGCGAAATGTTATTTTGCTTACAAATTTGTTCTATTAGCACCGTGATTTGCTCGGAATGTGATTTTTCAGTGTGTAATTCATACACGCCTAAGAGTTTGTTTTCGTTGTGCAGAGCCACCGAACAAACAGGCGTTGCTGTTTCTATGCTCAAAATTATGGTCATACTTGATTGGCTTCAAAAAAAACTTTCAAAGTTGCGGTAATATTTTCAAAAATCTATTACTTTCGCAAAGTTTTTGCTAAACATTTTCAAAAAATATCCATCCTTATTATGCAATTCAGAACAGCTCTGCAAATTACGTATTTGACCGCTTGTGTGTTACTGGCTTCCTGTGGAGGCTCATCAGACACTAAAAAAGACAATAAAGACACTACTAAGAAAACCACCGAAGTAGAAAAGCCTATCCAAATTGATAAAATGGCAACTAACCGTGCCGAGATTCTGGCAGCCATCGTACCCACCGATACCACAGGCTACGGCAGAATTATCAACTCCGAAGCCTTCAAAACGCATCAAAAAGCCTTCAATGAAGGTTGGGAAAACCTCGAAAACAAATATCTCAGCAAACTTCGCCCTTGGCGTGATAAAGAACTTGCCGATATGAATAAAGAAGGCAATACCGTGTTTTATCCTTTTAGCGGTCCTGATATTCTCAATGCCTATACGTTGTTCCCTAATGCCGACAACTACATTATGTTTGGTTTGGAACTTCCCGGTACTTTGGAAAAAGATTTTCACAAAAAAGATGAAAAATACATCAATGCTTATTTTGCTGATGTACGCATAGGTTTGAAAGATATTTTTGCTCGTAACTACTTCATTACCAGCTATATGGGTTCGGCTTTGTATCGCAGAGCCAATGGCGTTGCCCCGATTATGAGTATCTTTCTGGCTCGTACAGGCAACGAAATCGTAAGCGTACAACGTTTGGGTATAGACAAAAATGCCAAACCGATTTTCAGAGATATTTATGATACCAAAGCTGATAGCATCTATTATGGTTTGGCTTTTGAGATTAAAAATAAAAACCGCAAAAAAACGCAATGGGTATATTATTTCAGTGGCGATGTAAGTGATATGGCATTGCTCAAAAAACCACAATTTGATAAGTTTATTAGAAGTTTTCCCAACAAAGTAGGTTATTTGAAGTCGGCTTCGTATGTACTTTTTAATCCGAATTTTCAGATTATCAAAAAAATTCTTTTGGAAGATACCAATGTGATTTTTCAAGATGATACAGGCGTACCTTACAGAGATTACATAGCCGCAGGCAACTGGGACGTAAAATTGTATGGTAAATATGCTCGTCCTGTTGCCGACTTTGGCAATTACACCGTCCAGCCCGATTTGCGTGATGCCTTCAAAGACAGCTCCAAGGTTACACGCATCAATTTTCCCTATGGTTATCACTGGAAAACTGATAATGCAAGTTTATTAGTTGCTCGCCGAAACAACAATCCTGTAAAATATGTGCAACCCACTGCCGAAGAAAATTTAGACCAAACCGCCGAAGGCAGACGCTTCAAAGCCCAAATGTTGAAAAATAAAGAAAAGCCAACACCTGAAAAACAAAAAAAGACGAAAACTCCCGAAAAGCAAGAAGTGAAAAATAAGCCCGAAGAAAAAATCAAGAAATAATACAAAATTCAAAGCAAGCTAAAAAATCAATAAACTATCTTTTGTCTTGTTTCTTGTGTCTTATGTCTTATGTCTAATTACTGATTATGTCCGAATTTGCCAAACTTTGCCCACTTGTCAATGAACTTGCCCGAAAAGTGGGCTTCTTCATTGCACAACAGGCTTTAGTGTTTGAAAAAAAACATATTGAAAAAAAAGGACTAAACGATTTGGTTTCGTATGTAGATAAAGAAGCCGAAAAGCAATTAGTAGAAGGCTTGCACAAAATTTTGCCCGAAGCGGCGTTTATCACCGAAGAAAATCCCGAGTCGCACCGATTTAGCGAAAAAGAGTTTCACTGGGTAATAGACCCGCTCGATGGCACTACCAATTTCATTCACGGCTTGCCTGTTTTTGCTATCAGCATAGGTTTGATGCAAAAAAAAGAGGTCGTGTTGGCTTGTGTGTATGAAATCAATCGTAAAGAGTGTTTCTATGCGAGCAAAGGAGGGGGTGCGTTTTGCAATGCCGTAAAAATAAAGGTTTCTGAGGCTACCCAACTCGCAGATTCTTTGCTTGCAACAGGGTTTCCGTATCATTTTTTTGAAAAAAACACTCAATATTTGCAAATTCTCAATGCCTTGATGCAGAAATCGCAGGGGCTAAGGCGTATGGGTTCGGCGGCAGTGGATTTGGCTTATACGGCTTGTGGGCGTTTTGAGGGCTTTTTTGAGTTTAATCTTAAACCTTGGGACGTAGCGGCAGGTTCTTTGCTCGTAACCGAAGCAGGTGGCAAAGTCGGTACTTTTGGCGAAAACGAAGATTTTATTTTTGGCAGAGAAATCATCGCCGCAGGGCATATTTTTGATGAACTCAAAGCCCAAATACAAGAGTTTTGGTAGTGATTGGACAAAAGAGAAAAGAGTAAGGAATAAGGAATGAGGACAAAGCGTTGTCTATTTGCAAAAATACAAAGCAAAATGATTAAAATTCATTTGTTTTCCATCGGTGTTTTATCTGTTCAATCTGTGTGCCAAAATTAGCCTATTGCTTACTGATAAAACAAAAACTATTCATACTCAAAAATGCCTCTGTGGGTTTGGATTGTCAGTTTTTTATTTTCACTTGCTTCTACGTAACCTACAATTTGAGCTTCAATACCGAAACTTTGGCTGATAGCGATTATATCGGAAGCATGTTTTTCGGGCAAATAGATTTCTAAACGGTGTCCCATATTAAAAACTTGGTACATTTCTCGCCAATCTGTTTGGCTTTCTTGCTGAATAATTTGAAACAAAGGCGGAGGCACGAAAAGATTATTTTTAGTAATGTGCAGATTTTCAATAAAATGTAAAATTTTGGTTTGTCCGCCACCGCTACAATGCACTATTCCGTGAATAACAGGGGCGTATTGTTCCAAAACTTTTTTCATAACAGGTGCATACGTACGCGTAGGTGAAAGTACGAGTTTTCCTATGCTAATTTCTTGATTTTCAATTATTACGGTGTCGGTAAGTTGATATTTACCTGTATAGACAACGTTTTCGGGCAAGGCGTTGTCGTAAGTTTCGGGATATTTTTGGGCGATGGTTTTGGAAAAAACATCGTGCCGAGCCGAGGTAAGCCCATTACTGCCGATGCCGCTGTTGTATGCTGTTTCGTAAATGGCTTTGCCAAACGAAGCCAAGCCTACAATCACATCGCCTGCTTGTATTTTATGGTTTGAAATAATTTGAGAGCGTTTGGCTCTTGCCGTTACGGTGCTATCTACGATAATGGTACGTACCAAATCCCCCACATCAGCCGTTTCGCCGCCTGTGGTGTAGATGTTGATGCCTTGCTCTTGCATCAGACTTACAAATTCTTCTGTGCCGTTGATAATTTCGGCAATTACTTCACCGGGAACAAGCCTTTTGTTTCTGCCAATGGTTGAAGATAACAAAAAATTATCATATACTCCTACGCAGAGCAAGTCATCAGTATTCATTACGATAGCATCTTGGGCAATGCCTCTCCACACAGACAAATCGCCTGTTTCTTTCCAGTAGGCATAGGCAAGCGAAGATTTCGTGCCTGCACCATCGGCGTGCATAATGATACAATAATTTTCATCTCCGCTAAGATAATCAGGAACGATTTTGCAAAATGCTTTCGGAAACAAGCCTTTATCAATTTTGGCGATAGCTTGATGTACGTCTTCTTTGGTGGCAGAAACGCCACGTTGATTGTATTTCATATTTATTTGTGTAATTGCTTAAATCTATTTTGACCGAAAGTGCCGATATTAGCTTGGTGTGTGTGAAAGCAACAAGGGGAGTGATACTCCAAATAGCCGTCGTAGAGGGCGGCGTTGTCGTGTGGGCGGACTTGGTATTTTTGCTGTCTCCATTGCTCTTTTTCTTGTTCCAGTTCTTTTTGGATTTCTTCATTAGAAAGGGCATCAATAAGTTTGTTCAAATCGGGTTGTCCTGCATCAACCCAACAAGTGTACCAAAAATCAGCCACACCTTTTATCGAAGCTCTGAAACGGCGTTCTACTTGCCCATTGAGTTTTTCGTGGTAAGCCTTAGAAAACTCGCGGGAGTAGGTGCGTATGGTGATTCTATTTCTTTCTTCAAACACATATTTTTTATCTTCGGGAAATTGGGCGGTGAGTTCTTTCTCGAAACGCAAGACCGAATCCAAAGCATTGTGAGCATTGATTACGTATTCCCAAGCCTTCAATTGCGTGTTTTTGATGTATTCGGCTCTGCCTACAAAAAGGTCGTACTCGGTAGAAAATAACTCTGGCAGACGCGACTCCCAAAAGCCGTGTATGCCTACTTGCCCTGTCTTTTGTCCGTTGTAGTTTTCGGTAGTGTGTAATGGTACGTTGCTATCGCCAATATAATGCCCCAAATCGGCACTAAGGCGTAAGATACGGCGAACATCTCTTTGCTCAAAGGCATGCGTGAGTTCGTGTTTCATTTTCTCAATGTTCCAAGGAACAATTCCGTAGGCTCGGAGCGTATCTTCGGTAAATTGGGCTACGGCATCTTTCCAATAGCGAGGGAGTTTATAGACGGCACTATCATTGTAGAGGTGGTCATAAATATCTACGTCAATATAATGTTTTTCGGCTTCACCTTCTACGGCATACCTACGCGAATCGGGATTGACAGCTTCTTCTGTGAGAAACGTAATGTAATGTTTGTAAAAACGAATCATCTCGGGAGGCAAACAATATACCGCCAAACGATTGATTTTCTTGTGTCCGAAAAATCCCCACTGCGGAGCTTGTTTTTGAGAACTGGACAGCCCCAAAAACAAGATAACTGCCAAAATTTTAGAACCAAGACGCAAGCACCAAAACATAAAAACAAGATTTTTGGGAAACAAAAATGAATTTTCGTATAGCTTATTTGTAAAATTACTAAAATATTTTCTTGCCTGCAAGTTAAGTTTTTATGAAGCAAAAAAATGAATTTTTTAGTAAAAAATTGTACCTTGCACTCCTAAATTAAGCATTTTTGATGAAACAAAAAATCATTTTTATATCGTTTTCGGTAAGTGTGCTTCTGATGTTTGTAAAGTTTGGAGCATACTTTCTTACAGGTTCTAACGCTATTCTTACTGATGCCTTAGAAAGCATTATCAATGTAATTGCTTCGGGATTTGCGTTTTATAGTATTTATCTTTCATCTTTACCCAGAGATTTTGAGCACCCCTACGGACACGGCAAAATTGAGTTTTTTTCGGCAGGTTTTGAGGGGGCTTTGATTATGTCGGCGGCGGCAGTTATCATTTGGCAAGCTACCGAACACCTTTTGCATCCTGAACCTTTGCAAGAGCTACCCGCAGGTTTGGCAATTATTGCGTTTAGCACCATAGTAAATGGCGTTTTAGGCTTTTATTTGCAAAAATATGGCAAGAAATACGATTCCATCACCCTCATCGCCGATGGCAAACACATCACCAGCGATGCCCTGAGTAGTCTTTTATTAGTGCTGGGAATTGGTATTATTATCTTGACAGAACAGATATGGGTGGATAGCCTACTTTCTTACATTTTCGCTATTTTATTGCTTTATGAAGGCTACAAATTAGTGCGTAAATCGGTGGCGGGGCTGATGGACGAGGCAAATCCAAACTCTATTGATGAAATTTTACAAGTTTTACTCAAAAGCCGAAAAAGTATTTGGATTGATGTACATAACTTGCGTGTGCAACACTACGGGGCTAATTGGCATATAGACTGCCACCTCACACTGCCGTATTACTTAGACCTTCGGCAAGTTCACGACGAAGTAGAGAATTTCAGAGATTGTATCACCGAGCATACGGGTAAGGAGGTAGAAATTTTCATACATACCGACCCCTGCCTACCGCCTGAAAACTGCCGTGCCTGCAATTACCAACAATGTCCCGTGAGGAAACAACAATATGTACGCGAGCAAGAATGGACAGTAGAAAACCTCGTGAAAGATGCCAAACATTTCAGGCAATAAATACATACACATTGCCGTGTGTAAGTAGTTCCACAAAATTAAACGTATATTTACATTTTGGTAGTGCATAACAAGTAATGCTAAGGCAAAAAAACAACGTCATTACGAGGTTTGCGATAGCAAACCGAAGTAATCTGTCTGTTTGAAA
>Ga0272446_1000852_pt1 | contig 46577 bp, 41 predicted proteins | sample YNPCB0061_FD_194587 | JGI IMG/M metagenome (GOLD analysis project Ga0272446, IMG submission 194587) | Hot spring microbial mat communities from Yellowstone National Park, WY, United States - YNP-CB-006-1 | ecosystem: Environmental > Aquatic > Thermal springs > Hot (42-90C) > Sediment | place...
CCACAGCACCGACGATTTTCTCTCCCTTCCCCATCCAAACGGCTCGCGCCCTTCGGGCGCTCGCGCAAACACCGATGAAAGGAGGCTTCCATCAGCAGAGCGAACCCTGATCTTCGGGCTCATCCCGCATTGGAATGAAATTTCGATTTCAGGCTCATTTCTGGATTAGAAAATGCTGTCCCGCCGCGGTCAACGCAGTTCCACTCTGAAACCCGTAACGGAACACGTCGTCACCGAATCCGCTGTAAGTTGTTGATCTGCCGTTCTGGCCCCGGACTTGCACCTCTCGGTTGCGTTCCAGCCAGCGAGGAGAAAACGCCATGTCGATGATCGATTGGGAAGACCGGGACGAAGAGGGACGCGAGGCGCTGTTGCAGTACATCCGGACAGGCGGGGTGCGGCGGGCTCGCCCGGAGTGGCCGGCTATCGGTCTGTCGGTGGCTTTCGTTGCGGTTCAAATCGCACTGCTTGCGACGCTCTGGCGCGGCTAAGGCGCCAGGGTTCCTGTGGTGGGCGGTACTGGACTCGAACCAGTGGCCTCCTGCTTGTAAGGCAGGCGCTCTAACCGACTGAGCTAACCGCCCGTCAGTCTTTTGATTGTAGAACAGATCGGGCGGCGGCCCCGGGATCTCATTCGTAGTGCAGGGCCTCAATCGGATCGAGGAAGGCGGCCTTTCTGGCCGGGTAGTAACCGAAGAACACGCCGATCAGGGCTGAGAAGGCGAAGGCCATCAGGATCGCGCCCGGGCTGACCAGGGTGGACCACTGGGCGAAGTGCGAGATCAACACGGACGCGGCCACGCCCAAGGCGATACCTACTACGCCTCCCAGCAGCGACAGCGTTACCGCTTCCACCAGAAACTGACCCAGGATGTCGCGGGTTTTGGCGCCGATCGCCATTCGCAAGCCGATCTCGCGCGTGCGCTCGGTTACCGAAACCAGCATGATGTTCATGATGCCGATCCCGCCCACGACCAGCGACACCGACGCGATAGCGCCTAACAGGATCGCCATCACGCGCGCCGAGGTCTCCTGGGCCGCGAAAACGTCTTCGAGGTTGCGAACGGTGAAGTCGTCGTCCTGCCCCGGCTGGATGCGGTGGCGCTGGCGCAGCAGCTTTTCAATCTCCTCCTGGGCTTCGTGCATCAGGGAGGGTCCCGCCGCCTGCACCAGCAGAGCGCCGACGGAGTTCACATTGGCGTGGCTGGAACCGAGCACTTTCTTTTTGGCCGTGCTGATGGGAATCAGGACCACGTCATCCTGATCCTGCCCCGAGGGCGACTGGCCCTTGGGGGTTAGGACGCCCGCGACGACGAAAGGCACGTTCTTAATCCGCACGATCTGCCCGACCGGATCCGCGCCGCCGAACAGGTTGGTCACCACGGTCTGGCCCAGCAGGGCCACCTTGGCGGCGGCGTCCACGTCCTGCATTGTGAAGGGAGCGCCGGCAATGACGCCCTGATCGCGGATGATCAGGTAGTCGGGAGTCACGCCTTGAATGATGGTGGACCAGTTGTTATTCCCGTACACCACCTGGCCGCCCCCGCGCACCGTAGGGGAGACCGCCGCTACGGCGGGGCATTCGGCGGCGATCGCCTTGGCGTCGTCTTCCGTCAGGGTCTGGGCCGCGCCGGCTCCCAGGCGGATACCGTTCTGGGTGATACTGCCCGAGAGCACAATGATGACGTTGCTGCCGATGCTGGCGATCTGTTCCTGAATGCGCGCGGTCGCGCCCGAGCCCACGGCGACCATCGAGATCACCGCCGCCACGCCGATCACGATCCCCAGCATGGTCAGGGCCGAGCGCAGGCGGTTCACTCGCAGGGCCTTGAGGGCGATCTTCGCGCTGGTGAGGATCTTCATACGGTCACCTCCTCGGTCTCTTCCTCGGGTCCGGCCGCCCCGAGCCGGGCCAGTTCGGCTTCCGCCTGTTTCGGCCTCCGCATGGCTTCGTCCGTGACCAGGCGCCCGTCGCGGAACAACAGGATCCGGTCGGCGTAGGCGGCAATGTCGGCTTCGTGAGTGACCACGACGAGGGTAATGCCGGACTCCCGGTTCAGACGCTGGAAGATCGCCATGATCTCGACACTGGTCCGCGTATCCAGGGCGCCGGTCGGCTCGTCGGCCAGAATGATCTGGGGCTTGTTAACCAGCGCGCGCGCGATGGCCACGCGCTGTTGCTGGCCGCCGGAAAGCTGGCTCGGATGATGCGCGGCGCGCTCGGCCAGCCCGACCTGCTCGAGGGCTTCGAGAGCGCGCCGGCGGCCGTCCTGCGGAGCCTTGGCGCTGTAGAGCAACGGCAGTTCGACGTTCTCGAGCGCGCTGGTCCGCGGCAGCAGATTGAACTGCTGAAAGACGAAGCCGATCTTCGCATTGCGGATCTCGGCAAGCTGGTCGCGGTCGAGTTTTCCGACGTCGACGCCGTCCAACCGGTACACGCCGGAGGTCGGACGGTCCAGGCAGCCCAGGATGTTCATGAACGTGGACTTGCCTGAACCGGAGGGCCCCATGACGGCGACGAACTCACCGCGGGCTATCCGCAGCGAAATCCCCCGCAACGCGTGCACGCTCACATCTCCCAGATGGTACGTCTTGACCAGGTTTTGAATTTCAATCAGGTCCGCCATGGCGTTTTCTCCTCAACCTGTTCAGAATCCCGGGCCGCGGCGCCCGCCCGTCTGGCCGGCGCGCGAGCCTGCCGCAGAGGCCTGCTGTTTCGAAGCGAGGCCCACAATCACCTGCTGCCCCTCCGCCAGATTGCCGCGCAGCACCTCGGTGTACGTGCCATCGCTGATGCCCAGTTCAACCGGAACCGGGACAGGCTTGCCGCCTTCGCCAACCACCCACACGGTCTGGGCACGGGGACGGCCCGCGGTGTTCTTTCCGAACGCTGTTCGCGGCGCCTGTTCCAGGCTGGCAATCGGGCGGAAGCGCAGTGCGGCGTTGGGAATCTTCAGCGCGCTGGCCCGCGAATCCACCAGGATCCTGACGTTGGCGGTCATGCCGGGGAACAGCTTCAGGTCGGGATTGGCGACCGCAATCACGGCGTCATAAGTGACCACGTTCTGCAAGTTGATGGGAGCCTTGCGGATTTCCCGCACCGTGCCGGTGAAGACATGGCCCGGGTAGGCGTCCACCGTAAAGGTGGCGAGCTGTCCGACCTGCACCCGGCCGATGTCGGCCTCGTCGACATTCGTGTCCACCTGCATCTTGGTCAGGTCTTGGGCGATCTCGAACAGGGTCGGCGCCTGAAAGCCGGCGGCGACCGTTTGGCCCACATCCACCCGCCGGGCGACGACGATGCCGTCGACCGGAGCGCGGATGTAGGTGTGTTCGAGGTCGATTTCCGCCTGCTGGAGCGAAGCCCGGCTTTGTTTGACCTGGGCTTCAGCCTGTTCGAGTTGCGTTTGCGCGGCCTGGCGCTGCGCCTCGGCGGCTCGGATCCCGGCCTGGGCGGCGTTCTCCTGAGCCTGGGCGGCTTCCAGAGCCGCCAGATTCGCGTCGTAGGTTGCCTGGGCGGTGTCCCGGTCCTCGGTGGAAAGAATGCCCTGCCGGAACAGATCCACCCGCCGTTCGAGCTTGGATTTGGCGTCCAGGACGGCCACCCTGGCTTTGGCGGTGTTCTGCCGGGCCACCGCGGCGTTGGCTTGCGCCGTGGCCACATCAGCCGCGGCCCGCTGCAAGCTGGCGCGGGCGCTGGCCACCGCGGCGAGGGCGTTCTCCAGGTTGGCCCGAGCCAGGTCCACCCGGGCCTGGAAAATGCTTGGCTCGATGCGGGCCACCAACTGGCCCTTGGTCACGTGGGTGTTGAAGTCGGCGTACAGCGCGCTGATGTTGCCCGACACCTGGCTGCCCACCTGCACCGTGACCACGGCGTTGGGCGTTCCAGTGGCGGATATGGTCGCCTCGATGGGACCACGCTGGACAACCGCCGTCTGATATTCGACGTGATTCTGTCCTTCCAGGTATGCCCAGCTCCCGATGGCCGCGAACGCGAGAATGCCGGCTCCGAGTAAGAGTGCTTTACGATTCTTGAATTTCACCTTTTCGGCCTCCTGCATGGGGAGGCGCACGCGGGCCGGCCCGGGTTTCCCGCGAACTTGTCTGCCGGGTAACGATACGTAAGGATTCGTAAAGGAGTCAGCGGGCCTGTTTGCGCCGCCACTCGAACAGCACCACGCCGGCCGCCACGGAAACATTCAGGGAGGGAATCTTTCCGGCCACCGGGATGCGCACCAGGGCGTCGCAGTGTTTGCGGACCTGCTCATGCAGGCCTTTTCCCTCGCCGCCGAGCACGAAGGCGGTAGGAGCAGAGTAATCGACGGCGGCGTAATCCTGCGCGCCGCGCTCGTCCAGTCCATAGATCCAGAACCCGGACTTCTTCAGGCGCTCGAGCGTGCGGTTGATGTTCGATACCTGACAAACGGGCAGATGCTCGAGCGCTCCGGCGGCGGCTTTGGCGACGGCCTCGGTAAGACCGGCCGCCCGGCGTTCGGGCACTACGACGGCGGCGGCTCCGGCGGCGTATGCCGTGCGGATGATGGCGCCCAGGTTGTGGGGGTCCTCGACGCCGTCCAGCAACACGAGCAGCTTCGCTCCGGGCGCCAGATCCTCGAGCCTGGCATATGGCTTGGCGGCGCCGAGAGCGACAATCCCCTGGTGGGCCGCCGAGCCGGCCAGCCGGTCCAGCGCGTCGCGCGGCTCGAAGCGCACGGGGACTGACTGACGGCGGGCCAGGTCGATAATTTCCTGTATGCGGGGGCCGGCGGCGCCCTTGGCCACCAGAATACGTTCGAGCGCGTGGCCGGAACGCAAGGCCTCGGCAACGGGGTGAATACCGGTGAGAATCGCCATGCTATTTCCATGGTGGCACAGAGCGAAAAACGCGGGCGGCGCGCCAGGGTGCTACCTTAATTCTGAATGGCAGTCGATTTTGACGATCGAAGCCGCGAATTAGCGCCGCATTGCCAGGGGGAATCAGCGCTGCGCATCGTGGCCATCGGCGGGGGCAACGGGCTTTCGACGCTGTTGCACGGCTTGAAGCAGTTTGCGCGTCCGGGGAGCGTTCCCCAGGTGGACATCACCGCCGTGGTCACGGTCAGCGACGATGGGGGCAGTTCCGGAAGGCTGCGCCGCGAGTTCGATGTCCTGCCGCCGGGCGACATACGCAACTGCATGGTGGCGCTCTCCGAGGATGAGGCGCTGCTCTCACGCCTGTTTCAATACCGTTTCACCAGCGGGCGGGGCTTGAAAGGGCACAGTTTCGGAAATCTGTTTCTGACCGCCCTCACCAACATCACCGGAGACTTCGCCGAAGCCGTGAAGCTGTCTTCGGAAGTGCTCGCGATCGCCGGAAGGATCTATCCTTCCACCTCCGCGAAGATTTCGCTCGAAGCCGTTCTCGAGGACGGCAGCCGCGTAGAGGGGGAAACTCGCATCAGCAAGAGCAAAGTCCGGATCAACCGGGTTCGCATCAAGCCCGGCCGCCGCCGGCCGCTGCCGGAGACCCTGGAGGCCATCTCTCGCGCGGACCTGATCACCCTCGGCCCCGGCTCGCTGTTCACCAGCGTGATTCCCAATCTGCTGGTGGCCGGCATTCCCGAAGCGATCCGGCGCTCGCGCGCGGCCAAAGCCTACTTCGTGAACCTGATGTGGCAGCCCGGGGAGACCATGAATTTCCGCGCCTCGGATCATATTGCGGCTTTGTACCGTCACGCGCGCGCGAATTTTCTGGACTACGCCATAGTGAACACCACGCCGATTCGTCCGGCGCTGAAACAGCGCTACGCAAAGCAGGAGGCGCAACCGGTGGAGAACGATTGGGACGCACTGGCCCGGCTGGGCCTCAGCGTCATTACCGGCAACCTGGTGCGCCAGTCCGACAAGGTGCGTCACGAGCCGGGCGCCATAGCCGGCATTGCCGTGCGGCTTGCCCTGGAGAGCCGCGCGCGGATGCTCGCCAATCCCCCGGGAAAGTCCCCGGGTTAGCCGCGCGCCGCGCGCTACAATCGGAGTTTGCGGGTTCCCCGTGTCGCCGTCGTCATTCCCACGCTGCGCGCGGATCGGCGTCTGGTCGAATGTCTGCGCGCGCTCGAAGACCAGACTTGCGCGGATTTCGAGGTATGGGTGGTGGATAACAGCGGGCGGGGACTGGCGCGGGAGGCGCTGGGAGACGGGTTTCCCGCCGCGAAAGTGATCGAGAATCCCCGGAATGTGGGTTTCGGCGCGGCCGTGAACCAGGCGGTGCGGGAATCGCGCGCGCCGTTTGTCGCCACCCTGAACGATGACGCTGTGGCGGCGCCGGGCTGGATCGCGGAAATGGTCCGGGTGATGGAGTCGCGCCCCGAGGTGGGAATGTGCGCCGCATCGGTGCGCCTGTTTGGTCAGGACCGGCTGGATTCGGCAGGGATGCTGATCGCGGGTGACGGATCGAGCAAGCAGCGCGGCCATGGCGAGCCGCCCGCACGCTTTGCGGCCGAGTCGGAAGCCCTGCTGCCCAGCGGGTCGGCGGCGTTCTATCGCCGCGAGATGCTCGACGAAATCGGCCTGTTCGATGAGGATTTCTTCTTGTACTGTGAAGACACGGACCTGGGGTTGCGCGGGCGCCGGGCAGGCTGGGCATGCGCCTATGCCCCGGCTGCCGGAGTGGAGCACCATTATTCGCACTCCGCCGGCCCGGCCTCGGCGCTGAAGGCCTACTACGTGGAACGCAACCGCTTGTTCACGCTGGTGAAGAACTTTCCGGCCCGGATGTTATGGCGCGCGCCGCTGGTCGCCCTGGCGCGCTACTGGTGGCACGCGGTTCTCCTGGCCCGCCGGCGCGGCCCGGCAGCGCGCTACCGGGAACAGGGCCACCGCGCCGCGGGGCTGGCCGCGATCGTGCTCCGGGCTCACTGGGCGCTGCTGGTGAACTGGCGCTCGCTATGGCGCAAACGGCGCGAGATCGAACGGGCGGCGCGGCTGACGCCTTCCGAGTTTGCGCGGCTGCTCGGCAGACACTCGATCCGGGCTCGTCAGGTGGCTGAACTGTGAACGCCTCTCTGCTGGTCATCGTCCCCGCCTTCAATGAGGAGGCCGCCATTGGCGGCGTGGTGCGGGGAGTGCGCGCCGCCGTGCCGGGAGTGCCCGTGCTGGTGATCGACGACTGTTCCATCGACGGCACCGTGGCCGAAGCCCGCGCCGCCGGAGCCCGGGTGCTGTGCCTGCCCCATCACCTGGGCCTGGGCGGCTGCGTGCAGGCCGGCTACAAGCTCGCCTACGAACTGGGCTACGACTATGTGATCCGGGTGGACGGCGACGGGCAGCACGACCCGGCCGACATCCCGCGGGTGTTTGAGACCCTGCGCCGGTCGGGCTGTGAGATGGTGATCGGCTCGCGCTTCGTCGAAGACGGCGGCCACGCTCCCAGTGTGGCTCGCGCGATCGGCATCCGCTTCTTTCGCCTGGTGCTCCGGCCCATCCTGGGCAAACCGGTGCGCGATCCCACCTCCGGATTCGTGGGCGTCAACCGCGCCGCGTTGCAGGTTTTCAGCAAGAGCTTCCCGCTGGAATATCCGGAGATCGAGACGCTGGTGGTGCTTCAGCGCAGGCGCTTTCGTTTCGAAGAGGTGCCTTGCCGCATGCGCCCCAGGACCACCGGCCGGTCGTCCATCACGGCGCTGAAGTCGATTTATTATATTGTCCACGTGCTGCTGGGCGTTTTCGTGAACGTGCTCAAGTTCGAGCCGGGCGTTCAAAGGCGGTTGCGGCGCCGCCCGCGGGCGGCCGGACCGGACCGGGCCACGGAGGTGTAGATGGATCGTTTGCTGGACGTGGTGGCCGGGCTCAGCGCGCTGCTGATTGTGGCCGTGCTCAGCTCGGTGCGGCGCGCGCACATTCGCGTCGAGTACTCAGTCACCTGGCTGGGGGCGGCGCTCACCCTGTTGGTGCTCTCGCGCTCGCCCGCGCTGTTGCAACACATCGCCCGGGTGCTCGGCATCACCTATGCGCCGCTGGCCGTGCTGCTCATCGCCGGAGTCGTGTTTCTGATCATGTTCTTCCGTTTCTCGGTGATCGTCTCGAAGCTGAAGGACGACAACATCGCGCTGGCGCAGCGGGTGGCTATTCTGGAGTACCGCCTGGAATCGGCCGGAAAGAATGGCGGGAAGGCCTGACCGCGTGGTGAAGGCGGGCCGCGCGGCATGGCTGTTCTTCTTCCTGAGCCTGCTGGTGTATCAGGCCAACCTGCGCCCGGTGGCCCCCAGCGACAGCATTCCCGCGGCGCTGCTGCCGTTTGCGGTGGTCCTGGACGGGAGCCTCGCCCTGGATCGTTTCGGGCCCTGGTTGAACCAGGCGCTGCCGGCCTCGCAGGTATTCCTGCATCGCAAGGACGGGCATTATTACTCCTGGTATCCGGTCGGCCAGCCCTTGTTGCTGGTTCCGGCTTATGCGCCCTTGGTGCGGGCCGCCGGCGCGGGTTCGCTAAGCATCCCGGAACTGGTGCTGTTTGCGCGCGTTCTGGAAAAGTTGTTCGCCGCCACGCTCGCGGCGGCCACCGTGGCGGCGTTCTTCGTGCTGGCCCGCCGCCTCACCCGGTCCGGAGTGGCCTGGATGGCCGGCGCGGCTTTCGCCTTCGCGACCCCGGTCTGGTCCATCCACAGCCAGGCGTTGTGGCAGCACACGGGCGGCGGGCTGCTGATTGTGCTTGCTCTGCTCGGATTTGCCCGCTGGAGCGGAAGTCCGGACCGGGTCCGCCTTCTTGCGCTGGCCGGCCTGTGTTCCGGCCTGGCTCTGGCTGTGCGGCCGACAAACGCAATTTTTGCCGCCGCGATGGCGGCCGTGCTCCTGATCCGGCGGCGGGGGTGGCGCGCAATCGCCGCGTACCTGGCTCCCCCGGCGGTGTGTGGCCTCATGACGGCCGCGCTGAACCTGCATCTGTTCGGCGACCTGCGCGGCGGCTATGCCCTGCCACTCAACCCGCGCTGGGGGGAGGGCGTCGCCGGGCTGCTTTTCAGCCCCGGCAGGGGCTTGTTTGTCTATTGCCCGTTCCTGTTGCTGGCCGTGCCAGGGTACTTCGTCTGGCGGCGCCGTGAGGAACCTTATCGCAGCCTCGCCGCCGTTGGCGCCCTGTTCTGTGGGGGGCACCTTCTGGTGGCCGCGGTCTCGCCGGCCTGGTGGGGCGGCACCTGCTGGGGTCCGCGGCTGATGTCGGAAACCGTTCCGTTTCTGGTTCTGTTCACCATTCCGGCGATGGAGCGGCTGGCCGGGTCGAGCGCGGGCCTCAAAGGAGCCTTCGCCGCCCTGCTGGCCTGGAGTATCTTTCTGCAAGCCGTGGGGGCTTTCTGCTACCCTCGCGGGTATTGGGACGACGTGCCGCGCAGCTCCAGGAGCGCGCCGGAACGGATGTGGGACTGGCGCGACAATCCGGTCCGGCGCACCCTCGGCGGCGGTCTCGTATGGGAGCCCTACGTTGTGGCGGCCGAAGCCCTGTTGCACGGAAAAGCCGCCGCGCTCGAGAAAATGAAACAGTTTGGAATGCGGGGTTTTTGAAGCGTGGCCAGCACGAAGAGCAAACCAGCCAAAAGCGGGAAGGCTTCCTCGAGCCGGGCGGCGCCCCCGGGCCCGGCGCCCAAGCTCCGGTGGTGGCCCTGGGCGATCGGTCTCTTCGCCCTGGCCTACGTCACCTTCCAGGTCTACGGACCGGCGCTCAACGGGCCGTTTCTATTCGATGACATCTACCTGCCCATGAACCGGCCAAACCCCCCGGCCGAATGGCAGAAGTGGATCATCGGCGTGCGCCCGCTGCTGTCCCTGAGTTTCTGGGTGAACTGGCGAAACTCGGGTGCGGACACCTTTTCCTATCACCTTTTCAACGTGCTGTTTCACCTGGCGAACGGGTTGCTGGTGTTCGCCATCGTGCGCCGCCTGGCGCGGATGGCCGGCGGCCCCCTCGGCGAACCGGACCGGCTGGATCTGTTCGCGGCCTTCGCCGCCGCGATATTCCTGCTGCACCCGGTACAAACCGAAGCCGTCGCGTATATCGCCAGCCGCTCGGAGGGCCTGAGCGTTCTCTTCTACTTCGCGGCCTATGCCGTGTTCCTGTACCGCCCGCCGGGGCCCGTATCCTGGGGCCGGTCGGCCGCGATTCTGGTTCTGTTCGGCGCCGCGATCTCGGTCAAGGAGCACACCATCACGCTCCCGGCCCTGCTGCTGCTCACCGACTATTTCTGGAATCCAGGTTTCTCCACCCAGGGTATCCGCAGAAACTGGCGTCTGTACGTGCCCGTCGCCGCCGGGGCCCTGGCCGGTGTGGTGCTGGTCGGGAGGCTCGTGCGGACCAGCGACAGCGCCGGCTTCGGGCTCAAGGATTTCACCTGGAGCCAGTATTTCTTCACCGAGTGCCGGGCTTTTTTCGTCTACCTCCGGCTGTTCCTGTTCCCGTCGGGGCAGACGATTGACTACGACTTCCCGATCTCCCGCACCATCCTGGATCACGGGGCGGTAGCCGGGCTGGCCGCCATCGCCGCCTTGCTGGCTGCCGCCGTCTGGTTCCGCAAGCGCTATCCTCTGGCCGCTTTCGGCCTGCTGGTCTTTGTGATCCTGCTGGCGCCGACGTCATCGTTTGTGCCCATCAAGGACCCGGTCGCCGAACGGCGGCTGTACCTTCCGATGATCGGCCTGCTGCTTGTGCTGACCGAACTGCTTCTGCGTTGGAAGGTCCGGCGGGCGGTCCTGCTCGCCGGGATGGGAGTAATCGCGGCCGTTCTCGCGGGAGCCTCCTACGCCCGCAACCAGGTGTGGTCGGCCGCCACCGCTTTGTGGGAGGATGCCGTGGCGAAGACGCCGGCCAACGCCCGGGCCCATTTTCAGCTCGCCTACGCCTACTACCAGCAGAACCGGTGCGAGCAGGCTGTGGCCGAGTATGGGACGGTGGCCCGGCTCCAGCCTCCGGACTACCGCCTGCTGGTGGATTGGGCGCTGGCCTATGACTGCCTGAACCGCACCGGCGAGGCGCTGGCGAAACTCGAACAGGCGGCGGCCCAGGAGGCCACCGCCCACGTCTACGCGCTGATCGGGATGATGCACGCCAAACAGGGCGACCCGCGGCGGGCCCATGCAGCCCTGGATCGCGCCCAGAAACTGGACCCGAATTTCGACATGACCTATTTCTACCGCGGCAATCTGCTGATGCAGGCCGGGGACCGGGCCGGCGCGGCGGGTGAGTATCGCCGGGCGCTGGCGCTGAACCCTCGCAACCAGGCCGCCATCGACGCTCTGGCTGCGGCCGAAGCGCGCCGCTGAAATGGGCGGTTTGCGAATCGGCGTCAACGCTTTGTACCTGATTCCCGGCGGGGTCGGGGGGACCGAGATCTACCTCCGCCACCTGCTCGAGGCGCTGGGGGAGATCGACACCCGGGACGAGTTTCTGGTGTTCACCAACGCGGAGACGGGCAGGGATCTCGGCCCCGCCCGGGCCAACTTCACCCTGGCGCCCAGCCGCGTGAAGGCTTCCTTCCGGCCGGCCCGCATCCTTTGGGAGCAGAGTGGCCTGCCCCTGGGCGCCCTCCGGCGCCGCCTCGACGTGCTCTTCAATCCGGGCTTCACCGCGCCGCTGTGGAGTCCCTGCCCGATGGTCACGGTCTTCCACGACCTCCAGCACAGACGGCTGCCGGAACACTTTCGCTGGTTCGACCTGCCGTTCTGGAGGTTCCTGCTGTGGGGTTCGGCGCACCGCTCGACCCTGCTGCTGGCGGTCTCCGAGTCCACCCGCGCCGATTTGTTGCGCGAGTACCGCCTTCCGGAGTCCAGGGTGCGGGTTGTGCCGGAGGGCGTAGACCCGGCGTTTTTCGGACTGGCGGCGAACCCCGACCAGCGGGATCCCTACCTGCTGGTGGTCTCCACTCTGCATCCCCACAAGAATCTGGAACTGCTGCTCCGCGCGTTTGCGGACTTCCGCCGCCGGCGCCCGGAATACCGCCTGGTCGTCGCCGGCCTGCGCGGCTTTCACGCTGAGCATTTGGAGCGGGTGAGGAGGGACCTGAGGCTGGAGCAGGCCGTCGAGTTTACCGGTTGGATTCCCCGGAGCCGGCTGTACCGCCTGTATGAGCGTGCGTCCGCATTTTTATACCCTTCGACCTTTGAGGGCTTCGGCCTCCCGGTGCTGGAAGCGATGGCCGCGGGGATTCCTGTGGCTTGCTCCGATATCGAGCCGCTGGCCTCCCACGCCGGCCGGGGTGCGCTGCGCTTCGACCCGCATGACCGTTCGGCGATCGCCGAGGCAATGCTGCGCCTCACCTCGGATGAGGATCTGCGGGCGGAACTTGCACGGGAAGGCCCCCGGCGGGCCGCGGAGTTTTCCTGGCATCGCGCCGCGTCGCTGACTTTGCAGGCGATTCGGGATGCGGCGGGCGCTTCCGCGAGCCGCCGGTAGCTACAGTTGCGATATGACCAGGCGGTGGACTTTCAGGAGCAGCTCCACCTCGTTCAGAGGGACTCCCAGTGCGGTGGCGATCTGAGAGGGATTCTCTCCTCGCCGGCTCAACTGGATGGCCTGGCTCCGCTTGGTCAGATTCAGGCCGGCGACGGGCTGGGGCGGCGCCAGCAAGCCCACCGGCGGCTGTTCGCGCCGCTGCGCCACTTCCTTTTCGAGCGCTTCGAGACCTGCCTTCAGTTCTGTGATTGTCTTCTCCGCGCTGGCCCTCTCTTTGAGGTACCGGATCTGGGTTGCCCGCAACTCGCCTTTCAGCGAGCAGAACAGGAACAGGCATCCGCAGCAGGCGATTGCCAGCAAGGCAGACAGGAACAAGGGAGCCGTGATCCACTCCAGGTGCATGCTTTCTCCTATTTCAATGTCCTCAAGCGCTCCTGCCGGCTGATGATCTGGTTGATCTTCACCCCGTAGTTGCCCTCCACGACAACCACCTCCCCCCGGGCGATCACGGCGCCGTTGATGATCAGCTCCACGGGTTCGCTGACGCTGCGATTCAGCTCCACAATCGAGCCGGAGGTCAGCTTGAGGACATCGCGCAAAGCCAGCCGGGCACGCCCGAACGACACGCTGAGGGGCAACTCGACCTCCATCAGCAGGTCGAGCGTCCGGGCATTCAAGGGAGGGCCGGTCCAGATGTCTCCGGCCTGAGGTTTCCGTTCCGCCACCGCGCCCTGCGGGGCAGCCTCGCCGCCTTCCGGCGTGGACTCTGCGCGTGGCTCGTCGATCACCTTCCGCAGAGCGGGCGTTAAGGCCAAAAAGATCGGCAGTTTCTCCAGCTCGCCCGCGGTCAGCTCGATGCGGGCGAAGGCAACTCCGGCGGGCGCCGCCGGCAGATCTTTACCCGCAAGTACGGTGATCTCGCGGCCCATGCGCCGGCCGAGATCCTGAGCGGCGCCGGAGCTGGCCTGATTCAGGATTTCCAGATACGTGTTCCGGGCGTCGGCCGGATCCGCCTGCTCCAGCCCGACGGCGCGCAGCGCCATCTCTCCGATCTTGAGCCAGCTCTGTTCCGGGGTCGCAATGAGGAACGCCGCATCGGAAGCCAGGCTGAGCGCCAGCTCCTGAAAGGACGGAGCCGCTCCGGCGAACTCGCCGCCTTCGAGTTGTTCCCCGGACACCTCCACGGTGGGGCGAACGTCGGTCATCGATTCGACGACGTCGGCCAGTTTGGTGGCCCAGTGCTCGAGCAGCCAGGCCGACAAAGCCTGGTCAGGTTGGCGGTCCATGTCTCAACTCCCTCGCTGGTTCGGCCAGCGCTTTTCCATGTAGGCCCGCAGCCTCAAGATCGCCTGTGACTTGAGCTGGGACACCCGCGACTCGTGCAGGTCCATGACCTTTGCAATCTCCCGCAGGGTGAGTTCCTCGTGGTAGTAGAGACTCAGCACCGTGCGCTCCACGTACGGCATCTTCTCGATCGCCTGGGCGAGCAGTCTCTCCAATTCCGCCCGCTCCAGCAAACGCGAGGGCCAGTTCTCTTCTTTATCGGCAATGAACTGCAACAGGTCGCGCGTCTCGTCGCCGCCCGCGGCGTACTCAAACGTTCCCAGGTTCACGCCGCGCACCTCCACCAGCCACTCGTGGTACTCCTCCAGCGAGATTCCCAGCTCAGAGGCGATTTCGGCTTCATTGGGCAGATGGTGCAGCTTCTGTTCAGCCTGCGCAATGGCTGCCTCAATCTGCTTGGCTTTCTTCCGTTTCTGCCGCGGCGCCCAGTCGAGCTCCCGGAGGCTGTCCAGAATGGCTCCCCGGATCTTGTACTCGGCGTACGTCTTCAGCTTGACGTTGTGGCCGGCATCGAAATTATCGATCGCCGTGATCAGACCGACGATCCCGGTCGAGATCAGGTCTTCCAGGCTGACGCTCTCCGGCAGCTTCTCGTAGATCCGTCTGGCGATCAGGCGCACCTGCGGAAGGTGCTCCAGAATCAGGCGGTCTCTCTCGTCGGTATGGGTTTCATTGGTGCTCTGGTACGTGTACATCGCACTAAGGAGCGATCAGCCGGCCCTCCCGGCTGCCGCGGCAACCTGTTCCACTGTCCTTGAATTGGATCGCCCCGGGTTCAGCACCAGATCGACGATCCCGCTCTTTGTGGCGGGCTGGAGATCCTCCGGCACCTGCTGTCCGTGCGTCAGGTAAGACACCGGCAAATTCGCGCGCAGGGCTTCGTTCACGATCACCCCGTAGGTCTCCGTCTCGTCCAGCCTGGTGAAGATCAGCCGGGTTGGCCGGAAGCTCTGAAAGCGATCCACCACACGGGATAGATCGGCAGGTTTGGTCGAACACGATAGGACCAGGTGGGTTTCAATGTCGCTGCGCGACGCCAGGAACCGCGCGAGATCTTCCGAGAGAGCTAAGTCTTTCGGGCTATGTCCCGGCGTGTCGATGAGAACCAGATCTTTGTGCTTACATTCCTCGAGTGCCTGGGCCAGCGCTCCGACGGTTTCACAGGCCTGGAACCCGGCGCCGAGAATGGCGGCATAACTGCGGAGCTGCTCGGCGGCCGCGATCCGAATGGTGTCCACGGAAATCAACTGGGTGGGCCGGCGCGCGGTGATGCCGTATGTGACGGCGAGCTTGGCGAGGGTGGTGGTCTTGCCGGCGCCGGGAGGGCCCACCAGGGCCAGCACGCGAGGCTGCCGCCCGCCCCGTCCTGCCTCAGGCGTCGAAGCCAGATCCGAAGCGGTCTGGATCCGGCTCATGAGTTCGTCCGCCAGGGCCCGGCGTACGCGGCGCGTGGCCAGAGTTCCGGCGGTGTCTATGCCTTCGTCATGGCGGATTTCGGCCAGGATGCGGCTGACGCCCGAGAAGGGATCGCCGTCCAGGCGCGATTCTACGGCTCGGGTAATGGCCAGGGCCAACTCGGGCTCCACTTCAGCAGCCGTCAGGATGGCAAAGGCCTCGGCCAGCTCGGGCTTGCCGAACTGCCTTCCACAGGTCAAAGAATTCGACCGCGCCACTGCTGCCGCCATCCGCTCGAGCTGGCGGCGGATCTCGGCGACCTCACCGGCCAGGTCGTGAGACGGCGTGCGGGCGCCGGGAGGCGGCGGGGGAGCCGCGTGGGACGGCCCGTTCGCTTCGGCTCCCGGCTTGGCCCCGGCTTCCGGAGACTCTTCGGGCGCCGGCAGGGCCGGGGCGACCGCAAACACCACTTCGTATTCTCCGAGGTGCCGCGCTTCCGGCGGCGCCTTGCGGGAATTGACCAGCAGGGCCTCTTCCCCCATCTCTTGGCGGGCCAGGCGCATGGCGGACTCAACGGTCCCGGCAAAATACGATTTCAGCCTCATAAGTCTCTTCGTCTCTTCTCCTCAGCGGGGTCTTCAGATCACACCCAGCGAAGTCACCCGCGTGCCCGGCGGAATCTCACTGTGCGAAAGCACGGACAGATTCGGGAAAGCGGATTCGGTAAGCTGCCGGAAAAAATAGCGCGCCCCGCTCGAGGTGACCGCAGCGACCGGTCCATCGGCGTTGCCCAGGGCCCGCCGGGTTCGCTCCAGAATCTCGCGGATTCGCTGGGGCGCCAGATTCAGGTGACTGGCGGTCTCGCCGTGCTCGACAGCCGCTTCGATTTGCTGCTCCAGGGCGGGGTCGAGGAAGAAGGCCGGCAACTCGTTCATCGAGTTCAAATAGGGTTTGGCTACCACCCGGGAGATAGCTTGCCGCACGTACTCGGTCAGCAGCACCGGGTTGCGGGTGCTGGCGGCCGCCTCGCCCAGCGCTTCCAGGATCGTAACCGCGTCGCGGATCGAGACCCGTTCCCTCAACAGGTTCTGAAAAACCTTCTGCACCAGTGCGAGAGGGAGCAATTTCGGCACCAGATCTTCCACCACCTTGGGATGCTCCTCGGCGACCCGGTCCAGCACCTTCTTGGCGTCCTGGCGGGAGAACAGCTCGGCGGCATGGCGGCGGATGATCTCAGCCAGGTGAGTGCCCAGCACATTGGCTGCGTCGACGACCGTATAGCCGGCCTGGCGGGCTGCCTCGGCCTGCTCGGAGCGGATCCACAAGGCGGGAATTCCGAAAGCCGGTTCCCGGGTCGCCTGCCCCTCGATCTCTCCACGAGCGCCCGCCGGCTTGATGGCAAGTTCGCAGCCCGCTTGGAGTTCGAATCGCGCGATCTCGATGCCTTTGAGCAGGATGACGTACTCCCGGGCGCGCAAGGAAAGATTGTCGGTTACCCGCACCGGCGGCAGGATATAACCGAGCTCCGTGGCCAGTTGCCGCCGGATGCTCGCGATGCGCCGCAGCAAGGGAGAGTTCTGCGCGCCTTCCACCAGCTTGACCAGACCCAGGCCCACTTCGACCGCCAGCGGCTCCACCCGCAGCAGCGCTTCCAGGTTCTCTTTGTGGGGCGTTTTGGGTTGCGCGGTGGACGTCTTTTCGGCGGTGACGGATTTTTGCCGCATCCGCCAGGCGGCCACGCCTACGCCACAGCCGATCAGCAGGAACGGGATCTTCGGCAAACCGGGAAAAGCGGCCATGGCAATCAGCACACCGGCCGCCATGAGCAGGGGCTGCGAGTTCCCGAATAACTGCCGGCGCACATCCATGCCCAGCCGCGAGTCCGTACTGGCGCGGGTCACAATCAGGCCGCCCGACACCGAGATGACCAGGGCGGGCACCACCGTAACCAGCCCGTCGCCGATGGTCAGCACCGTGTAGGTCTCCAGGGCGCGGCGCAGGTCCATGCCGTGCTGAAGGACGCCGATCAGAAAGCCCGCCAGAATGTTGATCGCCGTGATCAGAATGCTGGCGACGGCATCCCGCTGGGTGAAGCGCGTGGCGCCGTCCATGGCCCCATAGAACTCCGCCTCGGCGGCGATCTGCTGGCGCCGGCGGCGGGCCTCGGCTTCGTCGATCAGACCGGCATTCAGGTCCGAGTCAATCGACATCTGCTTGCCGGGCATGGCGTCCAGGGTAAAGCGCGCCGTGACCTCGGAAATGCGAACGGCGCCGTGATTGATGACCACGTATTGAATCGCGATCAGGACCAGAAAGATGACCACGCCGATGACATAGTTCCCGCCCACGACGAAGCTTCCGAATGCCTCGATGACCTGCCCGGCCGCGGCGGTGCCGGTGTTCCCGTTCAGCAAAATGGAGCGCGACGAGGAGATGTTGAGGGCCAGCCGGAACAAGGTCATCAGCAGCAGCATGGTCGGAAACACGCTGAATTCCACCGGACGCGTGATGTACATCGAGACCAGCAGCACAATCACCGACATCGTGAGGTTGGCCGAGATCAGCACATCCAGCAGGAAGGCCGGGACCGGAACGATCATCACCAGGACAATGGCCAGCACGGCCATCGGGACGCCGAGTTCGCCCAATCCCGCTGCCGCAATGCGCGCAGCCGGCGCCGGTAAAGTGTGGGTTGCAGCCATGGGTTACTCCAGCCGGCCGGAGCCGGAAGCACGGTGATGCACGTGCCGGGCCATTATCTCCGCCTCCCACTGGTAAGCCGGAAAATGTAAGCCAGCACCTCGGCCACGGCGCGGTACAAGGCGGGCGGTATCTCCTGCCCTACTTCCACGGACTTGTACAGCGATTGAGCCAGGGGCGGATTCTCGACAATCGGCACCTGGTGCTCGACCGCCTTCTGGCGGATGCGGAGCGCCAGGTAGTTCTTGCCCTTGGCCACCACTACCGGCGCCGCCATGCTCTCCATCTGGTAGCGGATCGCGACGGCATAGTGCGTCGGGTTGACGACGACCGCCGTGGCCTTGGTCACCTCGCTCATCATGCGGCGGCGCAGCAGATCGCGCTGCAACCGGCGGATGCGCGATTTCACCTGCGGGTTGCCCTCGCTTTCCTTGGACTCTTCGCGGATCTCCTGTTTGCTCATCATGAGATCCCTTTGATGCCGGCGCCGCTGCCGGAAAAGGTCGACGGCGCCAATGATCAGGAACAACGCGGCAGCCTTCCAAAGCAGCTCCTCCAGCGACGAGCCCACAAGACGCAGCGCGCCTTGCAAGCCCATGAACGGCAGGCGCAGGAAAGCCTCCACCCGGTCGCGGGCGACCGCATAGACAGCGCCCAGGAACAGGGGCAGCAAAACGAGGGCCTGGAAAAACTGCGCCAGGTTCTGGCGGGGAAGCTCGCGCAGACGGCGGGCGGGGTTCAGACGTTGCAGATCAGGGGCCAGCTTCTTGGTGGCGAAACCCATCCGGGTGGTGGCCAGTTGCGCCAGTACGGTCACCGCCATCAGCGCCCCGCCGGCGGCCGCCAGAGGAACAAACACCCGGGTCGCGGAGAGGAGGAACAGCCGGCGCACTTCGGCAGCAGACACCTCGCTCGTAAAGGCGCTGGCCAGCAGGAACCGGAAGGCGACCGAAAAACCGCCGAAGCCTTCTTTGGCAAAACCCACGAGGATGGCGACGAAAACCAGAAACTGAACGCCGCCGACGAATTCCCGGCTGACGGGAAACTGGCCCTCACGGCGGGCCTTTTCCAGGCGTCGCGGGGTGGGCTTCTCGGTCTGCTGGCTGCGGTCGGCCATCAGCCCCCCAACAGGCGCGCCACCGCCCGGCTGGTTTCCGTGGCGGCGCCCTCAAACAGGCGCGGGACGGCCGCCAGGAGGGTCGCAAACAGGGCCAGCGCCACCAGCATCTTGACGGGGAATGCCAGGGTCAGCAGTTGCAGTTGCGCGTTGACCCGCCCCACCAGCGCAAAGGCGATGTCGACCAGACCAAGCAGGGCGAGCACCGGCAGCGCCAGCCGCAGCGCCGTCGAGAACATCACCGAGCCCAGCCGCGCCACGGCTTCCGCCGCCCCGCGCTCGACCTGGAAGGCCCCCGCCGGATAGATCTCCAGACTTCTGGCGAACACCCGCAGAATCCAACGGTCCATGCCAAAGGCCAGGAACGTGAGCCATGCCGCCAGTTGCGCCACCACCAGGAGCACCCCGCTATCGGCTTCCGTAGCCGGGTCAATGGTCGAGGCATAAGCGTATCCGGCCTGCAACCCGAGCATCTGCGCCGAGAGCACCAGGGCCTCGGAAAGCATCCCGACCGCAGCGCCGACGCCCAGGCCGAAGGCCGCTTCCGACACAAGCCAGGCGGCGGTTTGCCCGATAGCGAACCGGGAGGCCGGCGGCGCCGGCCAGAGCGGGAAAAGAGCCACGGTCACACTCAGAGCCAGCACGATCCGGGCGGCGGCCGGCGAGTTCCTGGCGATCGGCAGAGGCAGAAAAGCAAACACGCCCGCCATGCGCGCGAGCACCAGCAGAAAGCCATACAGGGTCTGGAGCGGCACTTCAATGCCGGCCGCGTTCACGCTAACGGGCATACCGCCCCAGGTCCCCGAACAGGCTGGTGGTGTAAGACATCAGCTTCATCAGCATCCATGGCAGAAACAGCAGGATGCCGGCCAGAAACGCAGCCAGCCGGGGAATGGTGTTAAAGGCCGAGTCCTGCATCGAGGTTACGATCTGCACCAGGCTGATCACAACGCCCACCAGAAAACCCAGCGCCAGCAGCGGAGCGCTCAGCCAGAATGCCGTCATGAGCATGTGGCGTACGATCTGAACCACCGAATCGGGACTCATCATCCAACCACGTCTTCAACCCGCCGGGCCGGCGTCAATAGAAACTCTTCACCAGGGAGCCGACCAGCAGGTTCCAACCGTCCACCAGCACAAACAGCAAAATCTTGAAAGGCGCCGAAAGCATGACCGGCGGCAGTTGCACCATGCCGATGGAAAGGGTCACGGAAGCCACCACGATATCGATCACCAGAAAAGGCAGAAACAGCACCGCTCCGATCTGAAATCCCGCCTTCAGCTCCGACAGGATGTAGGCCGGTACGAGAATCTTCAAATCGAGGTCCTGGGCGGTCCGCGGCGCGGGCGCGTGGGCGATCTCGACAAACAGCCGGATATCCTTTTCCCGAGCGAACCGGACCAGGAAAGCTTTCAGCGGCTTGGAACCCTCCTCGAACGCCTGAGCCGGCGTGAGTTGGCCCTTTTCCATGGGCTCCCATCCCTTGCTGTAAATATCGGATGCCACGGGCTGCATGATTAGGACCGTCAGGAACAGGGCCAGGCCGATCAGCACCTGGTTGGAAGGCGTGTTCTGGGTGCCCAGAGCCTGGCGCAGGAAGTGCAGCACCACGGTGATGCGGAGGAAAGGGGTCGCCGACATGACCACTGCGGGCAAAAGCGTCAGCAGCGAGAACAGAATGGCGATCTGAACCGGCACGCTGAGCGACGCCGGCCCGCCGCCCCCGTTCACCGAGATGCCGAGCAGGGAGGTCACGGCCGGCTTGGCCGGAGCGGCTGCGGCGAACAGGAATCCCGCCCCCAGACTGCCCGTCACCGGCCCGCCTCCGCGCCTTTTTCGATCTCGCGCCAGCTCCGGCTTTCCACCGTTGTGCACCCGCCCGGATGCACGGCCAGCACAAAGGCCTGGTCGCCTACCCGAACCAGGTGCAGGGCGTGGCCGGGAGCGAGCGCGCGGGACTCCACCAGTTCCAGCAGGCGCCCCTTGGCGTTTCCGCCCAGGCGCAGCTTCCCTGCGCCGAACCGCGCCAGACCCTTCCGGCGCAGCCCCCACAACACCGCCGCCAGCAGCCCCAGGACGAATCCGATGCTGAGCAACTGGCTGATTGTTTCCATCGGCGCGGTCACTCCTCGTTGAAAAAATCGGTCACTCGAATCCCCATGGTGTCCTCGATCACGACGATTTCGCCGAAGCCGATCAGGTGCTCTCCCGCGAGGATATCCACGTTCTCTCCAGCCGAGCGGTTCAAGCGGAGCACGGAGCCGGCGCTGAGTTCGAGAATCTCGCGCACCGTCAGCACCTTGCGATCCAGTTCCACCTCCAGGTCCAGGGGGACGCTGGCCAGATGTTCGATCTCCTCGAGAGGGGTCATCGGCGGGAGATTCCTAACGCTTCAGGTTGATGGTTTCCTGGCTCAACTCATCCACCGCGGTAACGACCCGCGAATTAGCCTGGTAGCCGCGCTGGAGCACAATCAGGTTGGTGAACTCCCGGGCAATGTCGGTGGTCGAAAACTCGACGGCGCCGCCGAGCACCTGCCCGCGGCCGCCGGTTCCCGGAAGGCCTATGGCCGGAGTGGCGCTCTTGGCACTGAGCTGATAGTTGTTGTTGCCCACCGCGATCAGCGACTCGGGGTTGCGAATTGAAGCCAGGGCGAGTTGCCCGACTACGGTCTGCTGGCCGTTGGAATATTGGGCCAGGATCTTGCCCCCGTCGCCGATTCCGACCCGGGTCATCTGGGCGGCGGCCCAGCCGTCCTGCTCATTGGCCGAAACGGCGGATGCCTGGGCGAACTGGGTCAGGCGGGCAGCCCCCGCCGGCGTGTAGAGATCCCAGGTCAGATCCAGATCGGCTGCGCCGTTGGCCAGAGGAATCGCGTCGAGCTTGATGCCGTCCGGAGAGGCGGGGGCGGTCAGCGCTCCGTTGCTGTCAAACGAAATGCTGGCGGGCGTAAGGTTGACGCTGAATGGCGTTCCTGCGGTGCCGCCCTGCACCTCTTCACCGGGAAGCGTGACGCTGAGGTCCCAGGTGCCGGGTGTGGCGTTGCGGGTAAAGGTGATCGTCAACACGTGCTCGTTGCCCAGGCTGTCGTATGCCCGCAAGGGTGTCGAGAACTTGTCACCGGCGACAGCCGAGGAATCCAGGTTCAAGTCCGCCGAAAACGATGTCGTGGCCTTGGGCGGCTTCAGAGTCCCCACCGGAATGACGATGTTGCCGATGGCCTTGTTCGTGTCCACGGCCCCGCCGATGTCAAACCACCCCATCAGGCTTTCCCCCGTCGAGGTCACCAGATTACCGGCCTTGTCCACCTGGAGGTTGCCGCCGCGGGTGTACAGGATCGCTCCGCCGGAGTCCCGGAGAACGAAGAAACCGTCGCCCTGAATGGCGGCGTCCAGGGCTCCGGAACTGGCCTGAATCGCTCCCTGCGAGAACTGCCGGAGGGTAACCGGACGAGCCACGCCGAATCCCACCTGGGTTTCGCCCAGGCCCGCGCCCACCGACTGGGTCACCAGGTCATGAAACGAGACCACGCTGGTCTTGAATCCGGGCGTGTTGAGGTTGGCCAGGTTATTGCCAACTACGTCGACCCCCGTCGACAGAGCGCTGAGGGCCGACAAAGCAGTTGAAAACGAAGTAAACATAACTCTTTCTCCTGAGTGAAACGCGCTTCTCCCCACCCGTTCGCTAGGGGGCCGTTTGGCCGGTCTTCCCGGCGCTTTCCTGGGTCAGTTGCTGGCGGATCGCCGCCAGATCCTTATTCATCTCCATGAGCTGCTCCAACTGGCTGAACTGGCTCAGCTCCGACAGGAACTGCAACCCGTCGGCAGGCTGCATCGGATTCTGGTTCCTGATCTGGGCCACCAGGAGCTTCAGAAACGTCTCTTTGCTTTCCAGTTGCTCGGGCGCCTTCGGCGTGGCGCCGGATGCCGGCTGGGTGGTTGTATCCGTGGCTCCGATTGCGGAGGTCATGCTCTTTCTCCTTCCTGTTCTTCCAGGGCTTCAAGCCAGGCTGGACGATTCCGCGAATGACGTCCCTGCCCGCTGTCCTGGGTGTGATCTCCGGCTCCCCCGCCTCCGGCAAAGGACCGGTCCCGCTGTTCTCCGGGACGCTCGTCTCCGGTTGAGGGCCCGGCGCTCGCGGCGGGGTTCCAGGACTGGACCTGCACTCCCTGTTCGTCGAAACGGGCCGCCAGGCTCTTGAGATCGCTGCGCAGTCTGCCGGCGAGGTCGGCATCGCCGGTGCGGACCGCCACGTAGACCTCCCCGCCGCGCTCCAGGAATCGCACGTCGATTCCGCGCGTCCTTCCCGATTCGGCCTTGTCAGCCGGCAGGCTGAGGGAAATATCGCGCACGGGTTCCACCCTGGGGCGCTCGATGCGGCTGAGTTCCGGCGCGAGCTCGGGGCCGCGAACCTGCTCCGGTCTGGCCGGGGACGGTTGCCCGGGCGCTCCGGCCGGCTCAGGGACGCGGCGGGCGGTCTCTACCGGATGAGGCCCGGGCACCTGGGCCGCGGTTGGCCTGGCTGGCTGCGCGGGAGGCTCTCCGCCCTGAGCGCTTTCCGGGCGACCCGGTCCGGGGTTCATTTCCGCCTTCTCGATCCGGCGCGGCCTGCGCGGCGCCTCGTCCAGCCGCTGGGTCGCTGGTTCAGCCTCCCGTGGCGGGCGGACGGCACTGGCGTTTTCGGTTTCGGCAGGCTGGGTTTTTGAGCCGGGCAAAGCGCCGTTTTCGGACTTCACTCGCACCGCTTCTTCCGTCCCGCAAACGGGTTGCGGGCGAACGGCGCTGGCGCTTTCGGTTCCGGCAGGCTGGGCTTTCGAGGCGGGGAGAGCCCCGTTTTCGGACTTCACTCGCCCCGCTTCTTCGCCCCACTGGGCGGGACTGGCGGGAGCCCCTTCCCTGCCGGGAAGCGCGGACTGCGCGAGCGGAACCGCAGGTGGGGCGGACCGCCTTACGGACGGTTCCAGAGCGCCGCCTGGATCTGAAGAACCGGGCGTTTCTCTAAGCCGCAGCGCGAAAGCCAGCTCGACCTTGCGCTTCGGCTCCCCCGGCGAAATGGCCATGGCCGGCGCAGCCTCGCCGGCTTGCCTGGCGGTTTCCGCCGGAGTTGGGAAGGCGTCGGGCCTCCCTGCAACGAGCGGAGCAGGAGTTTCCGCCCTGCTCTCAGAACCCCGGTCGCCGGCGCGGGCCGCTTGTTGCCAGTGTTCGGGTGGCGCTTCCATCACCGGAATGGAAATCCCGGGCCCGGCTTCCGGGGCCCGTTTGCGGGTCGCCTCCGGGGATGGAACGGCTGAATTCGGCTTCCAGTCGCTCCGGCCGGTCTCCGGGCTGCGAATTTCCGCCGCGGGGATCCAGACGGGCCCGGAGTCCGGGCCTTCGGGTTGGTCCGGCACGGGGGGGTCGCCGGGGAGCGCAAGGGGCGGCTTGATCTCGATAGGAGGAGGGGGCGCCCATATCACCTGGGGCGCCCCGGTAAGATACTTGCAAGGTTGGTCCTGGTCGGAATTCCCGCCGCCATCTGGTGCGGTCTCCTTCCCGGTCTCGGCCACCGTACCGCCAGGCGGGATACCCAGCAGGGAGCCGAGTTCGAGCTGGAAGCTCCCGGCGAGCGAACCGCCTTCCCCTCCAGCCGGGTTGCCATCCGGATCCGGCCCGAGCACGGCCAAGGGAGCCGGCTCCATCAAAACGGGTAAGGCGACAACCGGTGTGGTCACGACGCTTCCGGTTGCAGTGCGGGGGCCATTCCGCCGCGCCGCCATTTTCAAGCAGATAAGGGCGGAGGGCCGCGGCAAGATTTTGGCGCGGCAGTGGGCATGACCAAATCGTGGCAGCCCGGCTCTGGGGCCCGATTCGCCGGCAGGTCCGGTTTTCCGTCACTTGCGCCGGGTTCGGGGCAGCGGTCTCCGAATTGCACCCCTGTGGGCGGAGATCGCGATGGACCAGTTGACCATCACTGCCGCCAGTGGATTACGCGCCCGCATGGAGTCGCTCGAAATGCTGGCCAACAACATCTCGAACGCGAACACGGCCGGCTACAAGGCGGATCGCGAGTTCTACAGCCTGTATGCGTCGGCCGAAGCCCAGGCCGGAGGCGACTTCGCCACCCTGCCGGTCATCGATCGCAACTGGACCGACTTCGGGCAGGGCGTCCTCACCGCCACGGGAAACCCGCTGGATCTGGCGCTCAGCGGGAAAGGCTTCTTTGTCGCCAACTCTCCAGCCGGTCCTCTATATACACGGGCCGGGAACTTCCGCCTCTCCGCCTCAGGGGTCTTGGAGACTCAGGAGGGATACCCGCTCCGGGCCGTGGGAGGGAAGACGATTCAGGCCCAGCCGGGGCTGCCGCTCGAATTCCAGGCTAACGGCGAAGTGACCCAGGCCGGGCAGGTGCTCGGCCGCCTGGAGCTGGTCGAGTTCCCGAAACCCGAAGCCATCTCCAAGCGCGGCGGCAACTACTTCCGGCTGGCAGATCTGAATGCCGCGCCGGTCCCGGCGGCGAACGTCGAACTGCATCAGGGCAAGCTGGAAGGTTCCAACAGCAACCCGGCCGAATCGGCGGTGCGCCTGGTGAATGTCCTGCGGCAGTTCGAAATGCTCCAGCGGGCCATCACGCTGGGCAGTGAGATGAACCGGCGGGCGGTCGAGGAAGTGGCCCGGGTCGGGTCTTAGCGGTTTGATGAGGTAAGCATGATTCGAGCTTTGTACAGTGCGGCCAGTGGTATGACGGCCCAGCAACTGAATGTCGATAATATCGCCCACAACCTGGCGAACGCCAACACGGTGGGGTTCAAGATGCGCCGGGCCCAGTTTCAGGACCTGCTCTACCAGAACCTGGTCCAGCCCGGAGCGGCGGCCGGGGCGCAAACCGTAGTCCCGAGCGGCTTGCAGGTAGGGCTGGGCGCGCGGCCCTCGTCCAACGAAATCGTTTTCGCCCAAGGCAATTTCTCGGAGACCTCCAACCCCCTGGATCTGGTGATACAGGGGCGGGGGTTCTTCCAGGTCCGCCGTCCGACCGGCGATCTCGCCTATACGCGCAGCGGAGCCTTTCACCTGGACCGGGACGGCAACCTGGTGACCAGCGACGGCGACCCGCTGGAGCCCCAGATTACCGTGCCGCCGGACGCCCAGTCGATCACCATCGCCTCGGACGGAACCGTCAGCTTCGTCCAGCCCGGACAGACCGCGGCGCAGTTGGCGGGCCAGATCCAGTTGGCGAATTTCCAGAACCCGGCCGGTTTGAACAGCATCGGCCGCAACCTCTACGTGCCTACCGACGCCTCGGGTGACCCGACCGTCGGCAACCCGGGAGGTCAGGAAGGCATCGGCACTTTGTTGCAAGGATACCTGGAACAGTCCAACGTCAGCGTGGTCGAAGAGTTCATCAACCTGATCATCAGCCAGCGGGCCTATGAAGCCAATTCCAAGGTGGTCCGGGCCGCCGACGAAATGTACCAGCAGGTGAACAATATCACGCGATGATCGGAGTCCTGATACTGGCGGCGGCCGGGGCCATCCGGCCGGCCTGCGTTCCGGTTGAGGAAGACCGGATCCTGGGCAAACACTTGGCTGCGGCCGAACCCGCCTTCGCCGCCCTGGATCCCTCGGCGACGGTGGCTTTGACACCCGCACCCGGGATTCGCCGCCGGTTTTCCCCCGCCGAACTCTCCCAACTGGCGGTGCGCCACGGTATCGAGGCCCCCGCCGGCGCGGGCTGGCGGGAGATCTGCTTCGAGCGCCCCACCGAACCTCTGACGGCGGAGCGGGTGATGGCGGCGTTGCGCGCGGCGTTGCCCTCGCCGGAGACCGCCATCGAGCTGCTGGATTTTTGCCGTCTGCCTCTGCCCCGCGGAGAACTCGAGTTCGCCAGGACGGGACTGGCCCGTCCTCCAGGCGGCTCCCCGCGCATTCCGGTCATCTGGAGGGGGCGCTTGCGCTACGCGCCGTCGCGGAGCGTGGCCGTTTGGGCTAAGGTACGAGCCTGGGCGCGGCGTGAACAGGTGGTGGCAGCCGAGGCGCTGCCGGCTGGCAAACCGGTTGCGGCGCGGCAGTTGCGCCTGGAAACCGTCGAGGCGCCGCCGTTTGCAACCCCGGCGGCCGCGCGGATCGAAGACGTGGCCGGACGCCTGTTGCGCCGTTCCGTGCCGGCCGGCCAGCCGGTTCCCGAGGCCCTGCTGGCGGCGCCCAACGACGTCGAGCGGGGCGACAAGGTTGCCGTCGAGGTCGAAAGCGGCGGCGCCCGCCTGAAATTCCAGGCCACGGCGGAGTCCGCCGGCCGGGCCGGCGATTCCATCCTGGTGCGCAATCCCGAAAATCAGCGCCGCTTTCGGGCCCGGGTCAGCGGGAAGGGCGCCGTGATCGTCGAAGGGACGGAAAACCAGACCCAGAAAGGCCGTCATGAAGAGCTCAGCACTCCTGCTGGCGCTGGCGCTTTGGGCGCCGGCGCACGCTGAAAAGAAAAGCAAAGCCGAACCCTCGCCGCTGGACGCCTACATCCAGGAAGCTGCCGGGCGGGGAGGCGCCCAGGGCGGAGCGACCGCCGGCTCGTTGTGGAACGCGGCTTCGCCCTTTTCCGACCTGGCGCGCGACCTGCGCGCCAGCCAGGTCGACGACCTGGTAACGATTCTGGTCGCCGAACGGGCCTCGGCCACCTCGAAGGGGCTGACCAACACCTCCCGGAAATCCGACGCCAAATCCTCGGTGGGGGCGCTGTTCGGGGCCACCCGGGCGGCCGGCCCATGGGCCAATCTGGCCGGCGCTGGCAGCGACGCCCAGTTGCAGGCCCAGGGAGCCACCAGCCGTGAAAGTGTCCTCACTACCACCCTGGCGGCGCGGGTGACCCACGTGCTGCCCAACGGCTACCTGGTGGTGGAGGGCGTCAAGGACATCCTGGTGAACTCGGAGCGCCAGCTCATCACGGTGCGCGGCGTGGTCCGCCCGGCGGATCTCTCCTCGGGCAACATCGTGCGCTCCGACCGCCTGGCCCAGCTCGAAGTGCGGATCAACGGCAAGGGAGTGGTCGGGGATGCGATCCGCCGGCCATTTATTCTTTACCGGCTTCTGATGGGATTATTGCCGTTCTGATGGGCTTATGCGACTCAAGGTACTTTTCACAATTGGCGCGCTGCTGATGCCAGGCTGGGCCGCGACTCCCACCCGCATCAAGGAACTGGCTTCCTGGGAAGGTGTTCGGGACAACCAGTTGATCGGCTACGGACTGGTGGTGGGGCTGGCCGGGACCGGAGACCGGCGGCAAACCGTCTTCTCCCAGCAGAGCCTGACGAACATGCTGGAGCGTATGGGCGTATCTGTGCCCCCGACGGCGATCCGTGTCGCCAACACAGCCGCCGTTATGGTGACGGCGACGCTGCCGCCGTTCGCTCAGCCCGGGACCCGGATCGACGTGACGGTCGCCTCAGTGGGCGATGCGCCGAATCTGCAAGGCGGGCTGTTGCTGATCACGCCCTTGAAGGCGCCCAACGGGCAGGTATTCGCGGTGGCTCAGGGCCCGGTGGTGACGGGCGGTTTCGTGGCTGGCCGGGGAGGCAACTCTCAAACCCTGAATCACCCCACGGTGGGACGGATCGCCGGAGGCGCCCTGGTCGAGAGGGGCGCTCCCTCGCAAATCCCTTCCGAACACCTCCGGCTCCAGTTGCGGCGGGCGGACTTCGCCACGGCCGCGCGGATTGCCGAAGCCGTGAACAAACACTTTGCCGCCGGGAAACCCTGCGCCCGGGCCGAAAACTCCGCCGTCGTGGCCATCGAGGCGCCGCCGTCGTGGGCCAGCCGGCCGGTGGAATTTGTCGCCCAGATCGAAGCCCTCGCCGTCGAGGCCGACCGGGCCGCCAAAGTGGTGGTCAATGAGCGCACCGGGACCGTGGTGATGGGCCGCGAGGTTCGCATCGCTCCGGTGGCCGTTCTGCATGGCAACCTGAGCGTCGAAATCCAGACCAGTTTCGCGGTTTCCCAGCCGCCGGCTCTGAGCTCCGGGGAAACCGCCGTGGTGCCTCAGGTGGGCGTCAACGCCAAAGAGGAAAGAGCCCGCAACGTCACCCTCAAAGAAGGGGCGACGGTGGACGACCTGGTGCGGGCGCTGGTCTCGATCGGTTCGACTCCCAGAGACGTAATTGCCATTCTCCAGAACCTGCGGGCAGCCGGCGCCCTGGACGCGGAACTGGAAATCTTGTAAGGAGGAAGGCGCCATGACGATGGGCGGAATCAGCGGCCCCGGCATCGCGTTGCCGGAGGCGGCCGGGAGCAGTGCGGAGCGAGCCAAGATTCGGGATGGAGCGGGTAAGTTCGAAGCCCTGCTGATCGCCCAAATGCTCAAGACCGCGCGCGAGTCGGGTTCCGGCGGCATGCTGGGCGCCGGAGAAAGCCAGACCGACTCGACGATGCTCGAAATGGCCGAGGAATGCTTTGCCGAGGTGCTGGCTTCGCGGGGAGGCTTGGGCTTGGGCAAGCTGGTGGAACAACATCTGAGACCGCAGGGGGAAAGCGGGAAATCTTCTAAAGGTTGTTGCGGGGCGGTCCGATAAGTAGGTTGAGAGAGAGGAAACAGGAATGCGCATCGAGGATCTGTCACCCAGGCCGCTCAAGGGGCCGTCCGTGGGCCGGAGCTCGGATGCGCTCTCCAATGACCACAAGACGACGCGTAGCGACACCCCCGCTTCCGACCAGGTCTCCCTCTCCGGCTTGGCCCGGCTGGTGAGCGGCCCGCCCGCCCCCCGCGTCGAACAACTCAGAAACGAAGTCGCCGCAGGTTCCTATCAGGTGCCGCCAGAGCAGATCAGCCGCGGTATTGTCGAGTTCTACCTGGAAAACTGAGCCTCCACCCGGCGCGCCGGTCACTCACTGGACGGGAGAGTACGGAGTCGCGCGGTATAAACAAATCTGGATCACGCTGGTGATCTGGCCGTATTGCTCCACGGATTCCTTACGCACCTTGATCCACTCCGGATCAGCGCCGAAAGTGTCCCATGCCTTCTCCCGGGCCGCCAGGCTATCGAATGGAATCAAATAGGTCAGATTGGGCATGTTCGGCCCGGCCAGCGTCTCGCTATACAGGATCGGATGAACGCCGGAACGGTGAAAAATCCGGATCTCCGGTCCGGCGAAGCGCTGGTGCAGAGCGCGAAGCTGGCGCCACGTGGGCGAATGGTAGACCCGCAACTCGAAGATCCGGGGCTTGGCCGGGCGGGTGGAAAGCGGCGTGATCTCCGGCGAATAATCGGCGGCCTGCAAAATCACCTGAGAGTAATGCTCGTAAGGCGGTTCCGGGCCGCTCTCCCACGCATCCAGGGCGCTGCGGAACTTCTCGTCCGCGGGCAGCCGCGACCGCAACAGGGCCAACTGCTCTAAAGACTCCAGGCCGAGCAGGGCGGCGAACTGTGGCATATGGGGCGCAACCAAGCCTTCCAAAAAAAGTTGCGGGCCGCTCTGAAGACCCTTCAGTGCGGGAACCAGACCCCGGGACATGAAGTCATTGATCCGGCTCAACTGCGTGCCGTTTTTCAGGTAAAACGTTTGGAGCAGATAGTAGGCGGACTTCTTCTCCGCTGGCGCACTCTCGGCCGCCGTAGCCATACCTACGCCTCCTAAGCCTTCCAGGAATTTCCGTCTGCGCATAGCTGTACCCTGGGGTGTTATAACACACTGCGGCGGCGTGGCACATTGGCGCTCGCCGTCTGCTTAGCGGCGCTTCTCTGTAATGGTCACCGGTTCGCGCAGCCGGAAGGTGATCCGGGTCTCGCTATGAATGACGGCGGGCTTGCCACGGGTGGCCAAGACGCCGCCGGTTCCTGCCGCGCCGCCGACGACCGCGCCGATACCGGCTCCTTTGCCGCCGCCGGCGATGGCGCCGATGGCCGCGCCGATTCCGGCCGCTGCGCCGACCTTCGCCGCGTCAGAGCCCTTGCTGGTGGGGCCCTGTTTCTCGAAGGTCTCGGTTTGGATTTCGACCTTCTGGCCGTCGGATGTCGAGAGGCGGGTCAGTTCAATCGCCAGATCCGACACGCCCTTCACGCGCCCGGCGCGTCTGGATTCCACCACCCGGCCTTCCAGCTTCGCGCCCCGTTCGGCGATGACAAACCCATCCACGACCAGAGGCTGGTCCAGGGTAGCGGTAAAGGTATCGCCGGGCTGATTCCGGTCGCTCGACAGGGCCTCCACCGTACGGACCGGCAACAGGGTTCCGGCGGCCAGGGTGACCCTGTGCGGAGGAGGAGGCGGAGGAGGCGGCGCCGGAGTGGTTACGGCTTGCGACGCAGCGGGTGCGGCGGCCACTGGCGCCGAGGCGGTAGAGGAGCTTGCGGGCGGCGCCGTGGCGGCCGCGGGCGCACCCGCCTGACTGTTCCCAGGGGCCATGGGCGACGGTCGTTGTCGCGCCGCCCGGCGTGAAGTTTGTGCCGGAGCCGAAACCGGCGCTGCGCTTTGGGGAACGGCGGCGGGCGGCGGAGCCTCCGACGGCGGGACGGCAGTCGCGGGCGGTGCGGCCTGCTCCACCGGCGGGGGTTGGACCGCGGGTGTGGGCTGGCTCTTCCATTTCATGAAAAGCGCCCCGCCTACTGCCCCAACCACGACCAAGGCGGCAATTTGCAGATATTTCATAGTCCGATCCCTTCTTCCGTCAATGGTGAATGACGGGCTGTGTCCATTTTACGTTTCCCCGCGCTCCCGGTAAAATCGGGAGTGGGGCAAAAGTTCAGAGCCTTTCATGATTGACTTTCCCGCGACTCTGCGTGTTGGCAACCTCACCGTGACGCCGGCCACCGTGTTGGCGCCCATGGCCGGTGTAACCGACACCGTCTTCCGCCGGTTTATCCGCGACCTCGGCGGCTGCGGGCTGATCATGACCGAGTTCACCAGTTCGCACGGAGTGAGTGCGGCGCTGCGCTCGCGCCGGCCACCGCGCTCGCTGCGGTACCTGGCTTTCTCCCCCGAGGAACACCCGATCTCGGCTCAACTGTTCGGCTCGGATCCGGAGGTCATGGCCGAGGCGGCGCGGGTTTGCGAGCAACTGGGCTTCGACTGCGTCGACCTGAACTTCGGCTGTCCCGTAAACAAGGTCGTCAAGTGTAACGGTGGTTCGGCGCTGCTGCGTGACCTGCCGCTCATCGGGCGGTTGCTGCGCCAGGTCCGCGCGGCCATCTCAATCCCGCTGACCATCAAATACCGGGCCGGCTGGAACGACCGCGAGCTGGTGGCAATCGAAGTTGCCCGCCTGGCCGAAGACTGCGGTGTGGACGCGATCGCCCTGCACCCGCGCACCCGCGAGCAGGGCTATGGAGGGCGGGCCGATTGGGGCCGTATCGGGGAGGTGAAAGCCGCGGTGAAAATTCCGGTCATCGGCAACGGCGACATCAACACTCCCCAGGACGCCGTCCGGATGGTGGCCGAGACCGGCTGCGACGCTGTCATGATTGGCCGCGCGGCTTCGCACAACCCGTGGATCTTCCGCCAGATTGCGCAGTACCTGGCGGCGGGAACGTTCGAGACCCCCGGTGAATCCGACCGCTACCGCATGATTCGTACCTACTACGCCATGCTGATCGAGCGCGCTCAACCCGACACCACCGGCAAGATGAAGCAGTTCGCGACTTATTTCACCCATGGGGTGCGCAATGGGGCCCGCTTGCGCGCCGCGATCTACCAGGCTCACTCACCCGCCCAAATCCTGGCGTGCGTGGACGAGTTCTTTGAGCGGGAGTTAGAGCCCGCCCCGGCCCGGTGAAGAAGGTTCAGATCATCACCGATGGCGCCTGCCTGGGCAACCCGGGCCCGGGCGGATGGGCCTGCATTTTGCGATTTGGTCCGCACTCCCGGGAAATGTTCGGCTTTTCGCCCCACACCACCAACAACCGGATGGAGCTGACCGCGGCCATCGAAGGCTTGTCGGCGCTGAAAGAGCCCTGCGAGGTGGAGGTCGTCACCGACTCCGAGTACCTCAAGAACGGCATCACCACCTGGATCCATAACTGGAAACGCAACGGCTGGAAGAAGGGCCAGATCAAGAACCAGGATCTCTGGCAGGAACTGGACCGGCTCACCCGCATTCACCAGGTCCGGTGGACCTGGACCAAAGGGCACGCCGGCCACGCCGACAACGACCGTTGCGACGAACTGGCGACCACGGCCGCCCGCCTGCAACGCTCGAGCGCCTGAGCGTTACATTTGGTGGTAATCTGCATCTCCAGAACCATAGACCTGGAGGTCAGACTTGAGAAGATTCTGGACTGTCGTCTTAGTCAGTGCGCCCCTTGCCGCGCAATCTCCGCTGAGCCTGAAAGACGCGATTCGGATGGGCCTGGAGAAGCACCCGGCGGTCGAGGCCAGCAAAGCCGGCGAAGCGCAGGCGGAATCGCGCATCCGCCAGGCCCGCAGCGGCCATCTGCCGAAGTTGAACTACGCGGAGTCCTATCAACGCAGCAACAATCCGGTATTCGTATTCAGCTCCCTGCTGACCCAGCATCAGTTCACTGAGCAGAACTTTCGCATCGACACGCTGAACCGGCCCGACGCGCTGAACAATTTCCAATCCCAGCTCACCGTGGACCAGCCGCTGTACGACGCCGGACAGACGCGCCAGGCGGTGCGTTCGGCAAACCTGATGCGCTCCATGGCGGGCGAGACCGTCCGGCGCACCGACATTGATGTGATCATGAATATCACCCGGGCATATTACGGAGCCGTGCTTGCCGCCGAGAATCTGAAGGTGGCTGAGGCGAGCGTGAAGTCGGCGCAGGCCGATCTGGAGCGGGCCGAGGCGGTGCGTGGCGCCGGCATGGCCACCGACGCCGACGTACTGTCGATCCGCGTGCACCTGGCTTCCGTGCGCGAGCAGCAGATCCGGGCCGCCAACGACGTCGAGGTGGCGCGGGCGGCGCTGAACGACGCGCTGGGCGTGCCCCTGGACACCCGGTTCGATCTGTCCACGCCGCTCAGTCCGGCGCAACTGGCCGCCCCTCAACTGGAACAGTTCGAAAAGGAGGCGGTGGAAGCCCGCCCGGAAGCCCGGCAGGCCGCGCTGGCGGGAAGTCTGGCCGAAACGCAAGCCGCTGCTGCGCGCTCGAGCCTGCTGCCGCAGGTGATGTTCCGGGGCGCATTCGAGGCCGACCGCCAGCGTTTTGTCACCCGGGGAGGCGCTAACTGGTTCGCCGGCGTTTCCCTGCGCTGGAACCTGTTCAACGGCTTTGCGGACAAAGCCCGCATCGAAGAAGCGGTGGCGGCCGAGCGCCAGGCCAGGGCGCAGAAGCAGCGGGCCGAAAGCGGCATCCGCCTCCAGGTGCGCAAGGCGTATCTGGATTTGAAGGCCGCGCAGGAACGTCTGGATGTCACCGCCGCCGCCGTGGCGCAGGCCGAAGAAAGCCAGCGCATTATTCAGAACCGCTATCAAAACGGGCTCACCACCGTGACGGAACTGCTCCGCAGCGAGACCGCACTGCTGGCCGCGCGAACCCGGCGGCTGGCCGCCATTCACGATCAGCGCATCGCCGCGGCCACGTTGCTGGAGTCCACGGGCACACTCAACAAGGATTCGGACTTATGAAGATTCAGTTTGCGATTACACTCGTCTCGCTCGCCGCTTTGGGCGGCTGTTCCAGCCACGAAGCCCGCAAGGCGCCATCGCCCTCCCAACCCGTCGCCGTGCAGACGGCTGCGGTGGAAACCGTAGCCTGGCCGGATAGCTACGACGCCATCGGCACGGTCCGCGCGCGGAAAGCCGCGACCATATCGAGCAAACTGATGGGCTACGTGCGGGAGGTGAAAGTGCGCGTGGGCGACCGGGTGCGCCCGGGGCAGACGTTGCTGTCCATTGACGCGCGCGACCTGGAAGCCAACCGCCAGCGGGCTGAGGCGGGGCGCCAGGAAGCCCGCAGCGCGGCCGCCGAGGTGGATAACGCCATCGCCGCCGCCAAGGCCAACCTCGAACTCGCGCAAGTGACTTACAAACGTTTCGAAGATCTCTACCGGAAAAAATCGGTTTCCAACCAGGAGTTCGACGAAGCCGCCACCCGCCTCAAGGGCGCCCAGGCCAGCTACGAGATGGCCCTGGCGAAGAAGAAACAGGTGCAGGCCCGCATCGAGCAGGCCGAGCAGGAAATCCGGGCCGTGACCGTGAATCTGGGCTACGCCGAGGTGGTCGCGCCCTTCGCCGGGGTGGTGACGGAAAAGAACGTGGACCCCGGCAATCTCGCCGCGCCGGGCGTGCCGCTGATGACCATCGAGCAAACGGGCGACTACCGGCTGGAGGCTTCCGTCGAGGAATCGCGCCTGCCTCTGGTTCGCCTGGGACAGACCGTGCCGGTTCGCTTTGATGCGCTCGCCCGCACTCTCCCAGGGCGGGTTGCGGAGATTGTCCCGGCTGTGGACGCCGCCTCGCGTTCATTCACCGTGAAGATCGACCTGCCCGCGGTGGCCGAGATGCGCTCGGGAATCTTCGGGCGGGCCGCGTTCCCCGCCACGCCGCGCCAGGCGGTCGTGGCGCCGCTGGGCGCCGTGGTGGAACGGGGGCAGTTGCAGTCCGTCATGGTCGCAGACCATGGTGTGGCGCGCGTTCGCCTGGTCACACTCGGCCGCCGCTCCGAGGACCGCGTCGAGGTTCTCTCCGGTTTGACGGCCGGCGAGCTCGTCATCTTCCCCATTCCGGCGACGCTGGAAGACGGCGCCAGAATCGAGGTGCGGTGATGCACGAACTGGGCGCCGCGGGCAAACTGGCCCGCGCCTTTATCGACTCGAAGCTGACTCCGCTGGTGATCGTGGCTTCCTTGCTGCTGGGCGCCTTCGCAGTCTGGAAACTGCCCCGCGAGGAGGAACCCCAGATCATCGTGCCGATGATCGACGTCTTCGTCCAGATGCCCGGCGCTTCGGCCCGCGAGGTCGAAGAGCGGGTCACCAAGCCGATGGAGAAACTGCTCTGGGAGGTGCCCGGCGTCGAGTATCTCTACTCCACCTCGAGCCCGGGCATGAGCATGGTCATCGTGCGCTTCTTCGTGGGCCAGAACGAGGAGCAGGCCATTGTCCGCCTGAACCAGAAGCTGTTCGCCAACTTCGACCTGATGCCGCCGGGCGTCACCCCTCCGCTGGTCAAGCCGCGTTCGATCGACGATGTGCCGATTCTGGCTTTGACGCTTTCGAGCAAGCGTTACGGAGACTATCCCCTGCGGCGCGTTGCGGCCCAGTTGCACGACGTCATCAAGCAAACTCCGGACGTGTCGGTGGTGACGATCATCGGCGGCCAGCGGCGGGAAATCCGCGTGACCCTGGACGCCGCGAAGCTGGCTGCCTATTCGATGTCGCCCGCGCAGATCATGGGCGCGCTGGGCGCTTCCAACCGCAGGCTCGAGTCCGGCAAGTTCGCGTCGCAGAACCAGGAGTTCATACTCGAGACCGGAGAGTTCCTGCGCACCGCCGATGACGTGCGCGCGGTGGTGGCCGGCGTAGCCAACGGCAAGCCGGTTTACGTGCGCGACGTGGCCCAGATCAGCGACGGCGGCGAAGAACCTTCCCAGTATGTGCGCATCTCCAAGGGCGGATCCTTCGACCCTGCCGTGACCCTGGCGATCTCCAAGCGCAAGGGCACCAACGCCATCCAGGTCGCCGAAGAGGTGCTGCGGCGCGTCGAATCGGTGCGCGGCGCCGTCATCCCGTCCGATGTGGAGATGACGGTCACCCGCCAGTACGGCGAGACGGCCGCCGAAAAGTCCAACGAACTGCTCTATCACATGTTCATCGCCGTCGTTTCGGTCAGCCTGTTGATCGCACTAACCCTGGGGTTCCGCGAATCCCTCATCGCCTTCACGGCCATTCCGGTTACCCTGGCGCTGACGCTGACGGTGTTTTACCTTTACGGCTACACGCTCAACCGCATCACCCTGTTTGCGCTGATTTTTTCGATCGGCATTCTGGTGGACGACGCCATCGTGGTGGTGGAAAACATCGTGCGGCACGCGCGGCTGGCGCCCAATCGCGGCCGGCCGCTTGCCGCGGTGGCCGTGGAGGCGGTCAACGAAGTCGGCAATCCCACCATTCTGGCAACCCTCACCGTGGTGGCGGCGATTCTGCCCATGGCGTTTGTGGGAGGGCTGATGGGCCCTTACATGAGGCCGATTCCTGTGGGCGCCACGGCCGCCATGTTGTTTTCGCTGGTGGTGGCCTTCATCGTCACGCCCTGGGCGGCGGTGCGCCTGCTGAAGCACGAGGCCGAGCACGGCCATGGCGAAGCAGAGGACTGGGCCACCCGCCTGTACCGCCGCGTGATGGGGCCGCTGTTGCACCATCCGGGTTACCGCTGGACCTTCCTGATATCCGTCGCCGCGCTCCTGCTGGCCGCCTGCGGGCTGGTCTACATCGAGTTCGTCAAAGTGAAGATGCTGCCGTTCGACAACAAGAGCGAATTCCAGGTGATCGTGGATATGCCCGAAGGAACCACCCTCGAGCAGACCCAGCGGGTCACCCAGGAGATGGCCGCGGTGGTGATGAAGAACCCTGAGGTCACCGACGTCGAAACTTACGCCGGCACGGCCTCGCCCTTCAACTTCAACGGGCTGGTGCGCCATTACTACCTGCGCCGCGGCTCCAACGTGGCCGATATCCAGGTGAACCTTCTGGGCAAGCACGAGCGCGACCAGCAGAGCCACGCGATCGCCAAGCGCGTCCGCGAACAACTCCTGCCGCTCGCCAGGAAATACGCCGCGCGCGTGAAAGTGGCCGAAGTGCCGCCGGGGCCGCCCGTGCTCTCGACGCTGGTGGCCGAGGTCTACGGACCCACCCAGGAAGGGCAAGTCCGCGTGGCCCGGCAGATTCGCGACATTCTCGAGAAGACCAACGGCGTCGTGGATGTCGACTGGTACGTCGAAGACGACGCCCCGAAGTACCGGCTCCTGGTCGAGAAGGACAAGGCGGCGCTGCACGGCATCTCCGAAGACGACATCGCCCGCGCCTTGCGCGTGGCCTCGGCCGGCGAAGCCGCGGGGTTGCTGCATGCTCCCGCGGAAAAGGAGGACGTTCCGGTCATGCTGCGCCTGGACCGGGCCGCCCGCTCGGACCTCGAGCGCATCCAGAGCCTGAAGCTGCCGGCCCGCTCGGGCGCCATGGTGCCCCTGGGCGAACTGGTGCGTGTTGAGCGCGGGGTGGAAGACAAGAGCATTTACCACAAGAACCTGATGCCGGTGACCTACGTCACCGCCGACGTCGCCGGAGCCATGGAGAGCCCGGTCTATGCCATTCTCGCCGTGGGACCGGAGATCTCGAAGATTCCAGTGGCCGGCGGGTACTCCATCGAGCAGTACACCGCCCGCCAGCCCTCCAGTGAGAAGCGCTACGCCATGAAGTGGGACGGCGAATGGCACATCACCTACGAGGTCTTCCGGGATCTGGGCCTGGCCTTCGCCGCGGTCATGGTGCTGATCTACGTGCTGGTGGTGGGCTGGTTCCAGTCCTTCATCACGCCCCTGGTCATCATGGCGGCGATCCCCTTTTCGCTGGTCGGAATCCTGCCCGCCCACGGCTTGATGAACGCCTTCTTCACGGCCACCTCCATGATCGGCTTCATCGCCGGAGCCGGGATCGTGGTGCGGAATTCGATCATCCTGGTGGACTTTGTCGAACTGCGTTTGAAAGAGGGCATGCCCCTCGCCGAGGCCGTCATTGACGCCGGTGCGGTACGCTTCCGTCCCATGATGCTGACCGCGGCGGCGGTGATCGTCGGCTCGGCCGTGATTCTGTTCGACCCGATCTTCCAGGGTCTCGCCATCGCGCTGATGGCCGGCGAAATCGCCTCACTGGCGCTTTCGCGAATGACGGTGCCCGTGCTCTACTACATCGTCAACCGCAGAAAGCTCGAGCAACCCGGCGCTACCCGCCATTGAGGCGGCTCATCTTGCCGGCCACCAGCATGGCCAGCTCGAGAGCCTGTTCGTAGTTCAGGCGCGGGTCGACGTGGGAGTGGTAGGCGCGCGAGAGGTCCCCCTCGGCCAGGCCGCGCGCGCCGCCTACACACTCGGTCACGTTCTCGCCGGTCAGCTCCACGTGCACGCCGCCGAGGAATCCGCCGGAGGCGGCGTGCAGATCGAAGGCCTGGTCGAGTTCGCTCAGGATGGCATCGAAACTCCGCGTCTTAATCCCGCCGGCGGTGGTGCGGGTGTTTCCGTGCATCGGGTCGCAGCACCACAGCACGGTCTTTCCCGTCGAGCGAACCGCCTGAATCAGCGGCGGCAGGCAGTCCGCAATGCGCTCGCAGCCGAAGCGGTGCACCAGAGTGAGACGTCCGGGTTCGTTGTTGGGATGCAGAATGTCAATCAGGCGGCGCAGGCGATCCGGCTCCATTCCGGGCCCCACCTTCACCGCAATCGGATTGGTGATTCCCCGGAAGTATTCGACGTGCGCTCCGTCCGGATCGGCCGAGCGCATTCCGATCCAGGGAAAATGGGTGGACAGGTTATACCAGCCCGTGCGCCGCGGAGGGCGGCGGGTCTGGGCCTCTTCGTAGGCCAGCACCAACCCCTCGTGGCTGGTAAAAAAATCGACCCAGCCCATCTCTCCCGGCCGCACCCTCAGAACATTCTCCATGAAGGCCAGCGCACCGCCCACCTCCCTCGCGATCTTGCGGTATTCTGCGGCCAGGGGCGAGTGCTGTACGAAATCAAGTTCCCAGTACTCGGGGTGATGGAGGTTGGCGAACCCGCCTTTGATGAGCGCGCGGATGAAGTTCAGCGTCAGAGCGGCGCGCTCGTATCCGCGCAGCATCAACTGGGGATCCGGCGTGCGCGCCTCCGGGGTGAAGGCAGGCTGATTGACCAGGTCGCCCCGGTATGCGGGCAGCGCCGTCCCGCCGCGCTCTTCCGTCTCCGCCGAGCGCGGCTTGGCGTATTGCCCGGCGAAGCGGCCCACTCGAATGACGCGCTTCTTGCTGCCGTGTACCAGCACCAGGCTCATCTGGAGAAGGATCTTCAGTTTATTGGTGATGATGCCGGATTCGCACTCGTCGAACTGCTCGGCGCAGTCGCCGCCTTGCAGCAGAAACTGATTGCCCCGCGCCGCCTCCGCAAGCTGGCCTTTCAGTTCGTCCACCTCCCATGAGGTCACCAGCGGCGGCAGTCTTGCCAGCTCCTTCAGCACAGCCTGGAACGCTTCAGCGTCCGGATAGCAGGGCTGTTGTGCGGCGGGTTTCGATCTCCAGGATTGCGGCGACCATTCCTTCATGCCGGTGAGCTAACCAACCTGGTTCCCAGATTGTAGCCGAGCTTGCCTCGGCGCGCCACTCGGGAGGAGTTCTCTTGCTTCAGACTGGAGGCGCGGGGGGGAATCGAACCCCCGAATAAAGGTTTTGCAGACCTCTGCCTTACCACTTGGCTACCGCGCCGGTCTATTGCGAACATAGCGCGCCCCGCGCGGGAAAGTCAATTCGACGTCAGGCAGGACGGGTCCGGAGTCAGCTCAATTCGTCCATCAGCACGTCCAGATCGGCGTCGCTCAGGCCCGCATCGGCCCCCGGCCGGGTCTGCGCATTCCGGACCGCTGCAATCAGCTCCCGCAGCCGCTCCCCGAACGCGCCCGCCAGGCGCTCGATGGTGGCTCGCTCGTGCACCTCCCGGCTGTACATCCAATCCAACCGCAAACAGCCGCCCGAGATGCCTCCGCTGATTTCCAGCAAGTGGCTGCGCCGGGCCTGAGGGCTGTGTACCGGGCCCGCCGATTCGCCCGCCGGTTTGAGCGGCGCGTCCGGCGGCAGCAACTGGTCGAATTGGCCGAGGTAATTGAAGCTTACCTGTGGTTGCGGCAGCTCCCGGAGCTGGCGCGAGCTGCCCTGGCCGTCCATATAGCGCAGCACGCCATATCCAAGGCCGCGATTCGGCATCTGGCGCAGTTCATCTCGAACCGCGCGCAGCATCTCCACCACGCTTGCGGGCCGGCCGGCTCCCAGCCTCACAGGGAACAGGCTCGTGAACCACCCCACGGTCCGCGAGACATCCACGTCGTCGAAAATCGGTTCCCGCCCATGGCCTTCCACGTCCACCAGGACCGAGGGCGAGCCTGTCCACTCGCACAATGCCGCGCCCAGCGCCGAGAGCAGGGCCTCGTGGATTTCCGCGCCGAACGCCGCCGGCATGCCCCGCACCAGCGCTTCGGTCTCGGATGGGTCGAATGAGATGGCGACGTGGTCCACCGAAGCCTCCGTGTTCTCGCCGTCTGAATGGTCGAGCGGCAGGGCGGCGGCGGCTCCGGAGTTCAGTTCAATCCAATACCGCAACTCCTGTTGCAGGCGCTCAGAGTGCGCCAATTCGGTCAGACGCCGGGCCCATTCCCGGTAAGACGTGGTCTTGGCGGGCAGCGGCAGGCCCTCATAGGCGCGCTGGAAATCTTCCAGCAGGATCCGCCAGGACACTCCGTCGACGCACAGGTGATGGATCACGATCAGGAGCCTGGCCGGACGCCCCGGGCCCATCTCGAAGTAGGCCACACGGATCAGCGGTCCCGTCCTCAGGTTCAGACTGGCCTGGAGCCCCGCTGCCCGGCGGACCAGAAAGGCCTCTTGCTCCCGCTCCGGGACACCGCTGGCGTCAATCCACTCGACCGGCGCTTCCCCGGTGGGCGCGGCGTTGCGCAAGCCGTCGTCGGTCAGGCGTAAACGTAGGGCATCGTGGTGCGCGATGAGCGTCCGCACCGCCCGGCGCAACCGCTCCTCATCGAGCGGCTGCGTCACCTTCAGCAACACCGCCTGGTTCCAGTGGTGCGCCTCCGGCAAGTCCTGTTCCAGAAACCAGCGTTGAATCGGGGTTGCTGGCACCGGACCCTCGACAGCGCCCTGCTCGGCCGCCACGGCCTTGCCGCCTCCCAGAGCGGCCAGCTTCGCGATGGTCGGATTCTGGAAGAGCTGTTTCGGCGTAAACTGAAGCCCCGCCTCACGCGCCCTGGCGATCACCTGGATGCTCAGGATCGAGTCGCCGCCCAATTCGAAGAAGTTATCCTCGACACCCACCCGCTCCAGACCCAACACCTGTTGCCAGATGCCCGCCAGCGTGCGTTCCTCGGCCGTGCGCGGCTCGACGTAGGCTGGTTGTTCACCGGCAGCCGCTTCGGGAGCGGGAAGCGCGCTCCGGTCCACTTTGCCGTTGGGCGTCATAGGAAGGGCTTCCAGGCGCGTGAAGGTCGCCGGCGTCATGAAGTCCGGCAGCCTGGCGCTCAGATGCGCCCGGAGCTCCTGCGGGGTGGGGGCGGGATCCCTGGCTACAAAATAGGCCGCCAGGCGGCGCACTCCCGGAGCATCCTGGCGAACCACCACCGCGGCCTGGGCCACTCCGGCGCACTCGCGCAACGCCGCCTCCACCTCGCCCAACTCAATGCGGTAGCCGCGTACTTTGACCTGGTTGTCGGCCCGGCCCACGTATTCGATCTCACCGTCCGGCAGGTAGCGTCCCAAATCGCCGGTCCTGTAAAGGCGGGCGCCCGGGCCGGGACCGAACGGGCTGGGGACGAAACTCTCCGCAGTGAGGTCGGGCCGGTTCAGGTAGCCGCGCGCCAGTCCGACGCCGCCGACGTAGATCTCGCCCGCAACCCCGATAGGAACGGGCTCCAGGTCGCGATCGAGCAGGTATACCTGGGTGTTCGGAATCGGCCGGCCGATAGGCACCTTGCGGATCTGTTCGGGCGCCGTGTCGAGAACATGGAAAGTTGGACCGACCGTCGTTTCCGTCGGGCCGTAGCCGTTAACGAAGCGCCGTCCTTGCGCCCAGCGAGCCGCCAGCTCCGGGGTGCAGGCCTCCCCGGCCGAAACCAGTGTCTTCAATGCCGGCAAATCCTCGGAGGGCAGCACGGAAAGCAGAGAAGGCGGCAGCGTGACCACGCTGATGGCGGCTTCACGCATCAGGTGCAGCAGGTCCGCCGGAGACGTCAGGATGTCGGTGCGCGCCAGATACAGGGTGGCACCGGCCGCCAGGGTTACGAAGATCTCCGAGACCGACGCGTCAAAGCTCAAGGAGGCGAATTGCAGCACTCTGCTGCCCGGCTCGACGCGGAACTTCGAGATCTGGCCTTGTACCAGGTTGCACAGCCCCCGGTGCGGCACGAGCACCCCTTTGGGCCTGCCCGTGGTGCCCGAGGTGTAAATGACGTATGCCAGGTTGTCCGCTGATGCGCGGCAGGCGGGCGGCGGCGCCGTCTCGGGAAGCGGTTCGTCAATCCACAGAATCCGGCCGGTGTAGTTCGGCAGGCGATCTCTCAACGCGCTATGCGTGATCAGCACGCCGGCCCCGGAATCTTCGAGCATGTATGCCAGCCGCCCGGCAGGATAGCCGGGGTCCAGCGGAAGGTAAGCGCCACCCGCCTTGAGCACGCCGAGAACCGACACGATGGCATCGAAAGAGCGGTCCAGGCACACCGCGACGAGCACCTCCGGCTTCACCCCCATCGCACCCAACCGGGCGGCCAGGCGGTTGGCCCGGGCATCCAACTCGCCGTAGCTGAGCTGCCGCTCCTCGAAGACCACCGCGGGTGCATCCGGCCGCGCTGCGGCTTGGCGCTCGATCCATTCGTGGATGGTCGAGTCGCCGGGTGGCAAGGCGATTGCGGCGTTCCAACCAATGATCTGCCGCCTCTCCTCATCGCTCAACAAGGGTATCCGGCCGATGGGTTGCCCGGGCTGTGCGGCGGCGCCTCTCAACAAATTGATGTAGTGATCGAGCAGCCTTCGAGCGGTGGACTGGTGGAACAGATCGGCGTTGTACTCGAGCGTCAAACTCACCGTGCCGCCGCGCTCGGCCGCTGTGAGCACCAGGTCCAGCTTCGCCGCCCCGGTATCCAGTTCCATCCGGGTGACCTTCAGGCCGGGCAGTTCCAGCGGCTTGAACGGAGCGTTCTGGAGCACGAACATGACTTCAAACAGCGGGCTGGTGCTCAAATCGCGCTCCGGTTCCAGGGCTTCGACCAGCCGCTCGAAGGGCATGTCCTGATGCGCGAAGGCCCCGGACGCCGTCTCGCGAACCCGCTGCAACAGCTCGCGGAACGTAGGATTGCCGCCGAGCTGCGTGCGCAACACCAGGGTGTTGACAAAGAAGCCGATGAGCGGTTCGAGTTCCGCGCGATTGCGGTTTGCCACCGGCGTCCCAACGGCGATGTCTTCCTGGCCGGAGTACCGCCCAAGCAGCGCCTGAAACGCCGCCAGCAGGGTCATGAACAGGGTCACGCCCTCAGCCCGGCTCAGGTTCTTCACCCCGGCGGCCAACGCTTCGGGTAAGACCGCGGACACCGTGCCGCCGTTCCAGGTCTGGACCGCCGGCCGAGGGTTGTCCAGCGGCAACTGAATGCGGCCGTCGCAGCCGGCCAGTTGCTCTTTCCAGTACTTCAGTTCGGCGTCGAATCGCGGGCCGCTCATCCAGCCGCGCTGCCAGGCGGCGAAATCCGCGTATTGGACCGGCAACTCGGGCAGCGGCGACGGCTGTCCGGCCGAAAAGGCCGCGTATAGCGATGCCAGCTCCCGGATCAGAACGCCGGTCGACCAACCGTCGGCCACGATGTGGTGCATCACCAGCACCGCCAGGTGGTCGCGGTCAGCCACCCGCACCAGGCAGCCCCGGAGCAGCGGCCCCCGTTCCAGGTCGAAGGGCTGCCGGGCCAGTTCGGTCGCCTGACGCAGGGCTTCCCGCTCCCGCTCGTTTTCCGGCAGGCCCCGCAGATCGATCAGGGGCAATGAGAGCGGCGCCTCGGCGTCAATCACCTGAATCGCGCGCCCCTGTTTCGAGGTGAACCGCGTGCGCAGCACTTCGTGCCGCCTTACGATCTCCTGGACGCTGCGGACCAGGGCAGCCTGGTCCAGTTCCCCACTCAGCCGCACGGCTGCTGGGACGTTGTAGATGGGACACCCGGGTTCCAGGTGATCGAGGAACCAGAGCCTCTGCTGGGCGAAGGAAAGCGGCAGCTCGCCGCCCCGGGCCACGCGCGGAATGGGCTCCTGCGCCACCGGGCGCGGGGCGTCGGATTCGGTCTCTTCCTTCTCGTAGCCGAGGCCCTGCGCCAGATCCCAGGCAATGTCGCTCAGAAACTCCTGGTTGTGGAATTTCTTCCAGCGGCCGGCGGCCTTGGCATCAATATTCTTCCGGAGGTAGAACTTGAAATCCCCCACCATCTGCGCCCCGGGACGCACGCCGTCCGTCATTCTGCGTCCGCGATAGGGTTCGAGCATGGCGGGTACGAAATCGATGCCGGCGAACTGGCAGATACCCTCCATGACTTCACGCGGGCGGGCGACCAGATCTTCGTAACGGATACGGTGCTGCCGGATGCTGGGAATCCCCCGGAGAAACTCGAGAATGTTCTGGTGGGATACGATCCATACCAGTTCCGCCAGCTCTCTGGGGCTGAACGGATGCCGGTAGCGGAAGAACACGCCGTCCAGTTTCGCTTCGATAAAGGAGTAGATCGAGGCGTAGGGGTGCCGTGTCAGATGAATGTAAAGAGCGCCCTCGAAATCGTGTTCCGCCCGCTTGAGAATTTCCAGGTCCAGCGGATAGACGGGGGTCTTGTCCACCAGCAAACGGTCGCCGATCCACTCCTGCAACTGGCGGTAGAACGCCTTGGTGGTCAGGTTGCGGCCTTCGAATTCCTCCATCAGCCGGGTGGCCTGCTCCGCGTCGCACCCCGTGATTTCCATGATGGCGCGAATCGGGCCTTCCAGCCAGAAAGCGTATTTACCTTCGAACGCCGCGCGGCGCTCCTGAAGAGTGTTGAACGACAGCAGGTCCAGCTCCGGCGGCGAAAACAGGCGGGGGTGCCCGGCGAGCATGGCGCGCAACAGGGTCGAGCCGGAGCGCGGCGGAGACAGCACGAACAAAGCGCGCGGGTTGCGGGGCGTCGAGTCCGCACGCGGAGGCAGGGCGGGGATGATGCTCCTGATCCGGGCCACCTTGGCTGCGTCCACCCGATCGCCGGCTGCGATCTCCCGCTGGAAGCCGAACTCGCCGGCGCCGCCCCCATCGCCGCAGAGCTTCGCGACCGCCTCGGGGTAGTATTCGTTGATGTAGCGGGCGAGTTCAGCAACCGTCGGCGCCATGAAAAGCGAGCGCACGTGCGCCGTGGTCTGAAACTGCTCCTGCAAACGGTTCACGAAGATGGCTGCCTGGATCGAGTTGCCGCCCAGCTCGAAGAAGTTGTCGTAGACCCCGACGCGTTCCACCTTGAGCAGGTCTGCCCACATGGCGGCCAGTCGCTGCTCCAGCGGCGTGCGAGGAGCCAGATATGCCGTTGCCGGCGCACCCGCCTCCGGCGGCGGCAAAGCCCGCCGGTCGAGTTTCCCGTTAGGCGTCAGCGGCAGTGCATCCATCCTGACGAACACCGCGGGGATCATGTACTCGGGCAGTTTGCGTTGCAGGATTCCGCGCAGATCCTCGGGCGTGGGAGCATCCGTCTCCGGGTGTACAAAGTACGCCACCAGACGCTGCTGGCCCGACGGCTGCTGGTCTGCCACCACGGCGGCATCGCGAATGCCAGGGCACTGGCGCAGCACGGCTTCGATTTCGCCCGGCTCGATGCGATGCCCCCGGATCTTCACCTGCCTGTCCATCCGCCCCAGAAACTCAATCGACCCGTCCGCCAGAAAACGCGCCAGGTCCCCGGTCCGGTACATC
>Ga0272446_1000853_pt1 | contig 46570 bp, 49 predicted proteins | sample YNPCB0061_FD_194587 | JGI IMG/M metagenome (GOLD analysis project Ga0272446, IMG submission 194587) | Hot spring microbial mat communities from Yellowstone National Park, WY, United States - YNP-CB-006-1 | ecosystem: Environmental > Aquatic > Thermal springs > Hot (42-90C) > Sediment | place...
TCTGGAAGAAGTGCTTTCCCTTTGCCATTTGAGATCATATTTTTCTCAAAAAATCGTGTTTTAAAAGAACCTTTTAGTATATCACACGTTTTTTGAATTTTTATCAAGTCATTTGCGGAGATCTATAGTAGTTCGTAAAACACTATTAAATGGTTCACAAATGGTTTGCAAATGGTTCACGATACCATGATATTATTCATATAAAATAAAAGCAATGGTTCACAAATGGTTCACTTTATGCGATTTTGTGATTTTTAATGACTCACAAGAATAGTTCTGTTTGTGGTGATTAATGGTTCACAAACGGTTCACATCGAGGAATGGCTTGTTTGAAAGTTAAAATATTCTCTAGAGCATATAAAATGGTTCACAAATGGTTTACATTTTTACTAAATTAATGGTTCACAAATAGTCCACAATAAATATGTTATACAGATAAAAAAATATTTTTATTTTTTTTGTTATCATTTATTGACTTGAATGATATGTCATGTAATTGTATGTTTGTTATCTTATTAACAATAAAAACATACAAGGTATAAAGAATGGAACAAATAAGCTGGACTAATTCAGATATTCGTAAGCTATTCAAAATGGATAATAGATTTAAATCTATTCAAACACTATATAATGCGGAAGATCGAGGAGAAATACCAGTTGCCGGAAGAGAACCTAGAGGGAAAGTTTCAACTAGAATATCACCTCGTTGCTAGTTTTTAGCAGATAAATTTTTTATTCCCCACCATTCTATTTTTTTATCAGATATCCCACCGCCCATTTTTTTATTTGTTAATTTTTTATGCTGATGTCATAAAGTTCAACCATGTTGGGCGGCTTGTGACAACAGGGTCTCCTTGGCTAACTATTTTTGCCAATTTATAAATGGGGCATGTGGTTTTGTAGGCGGTTATGGCGGTTTGCAAAAGTGCCTGAGATTAATCATCGTATAGGCCATGAGTTTCATCGCGTAATGATGAATGCTGTGGTGCTCGAACCGCAGCAGTAGTCGCTTGAATTTGTCCTCCCAAGAGAACACGCGCTCTATTGTTCTGAACCGCTCTTTGAATATAGCCTTATCAAATAGCCTTTTTCTGCCTCGTTTCTTAGACTTTCTGTTGCGTGTATTTTCATTGATATTGGGCACCATGCCAGCATTGAAGATCATTTTTCTATTTTTTTTAGAGTCATAAGCTCCATCCAGACTGATCACTGAACCTAAAATATCCATACCCACTGCTTTTGCAATATCTTTGAGCTTGTTGAATGCGTCAGGAAATAATTTGGTCTCATTTGCATTGCCAGGTGCCGTAACAAATGGGGCAACGACATTACAGTTCCTATCGCACAGCGCGACTATTTTATCTCCTGTCAGATGTTTGTGGCCACTTCTACCAATATTATCGCCCCTTTTTTGGCGGCGGTCGTTGTGCCATCCCCGTGAAGAACGCTGGTGTCTAAAAGAGACTCCTTCGCAAGCTTTGCAACTGATGCTTCAAAAACTCGGTCGAAAAAACCACTGGTAATCCAGTGCTGGAAGTGTCTAAATAGTCGCGAGTAGCTAATTTCTGGTCTTCCAATTTGATCTTTATCAATAGGGAGTTTATACCACTGACATCCCGTGTGCATTAAGTACAAAAAGTAGTTAAACATCTTAAAATATGAGATTTTTGGTTTCGGTCCCCGCAGACCGCTCGTGATGTGCGGAAAGATAAATTCATTGAAGTCATTTTCCGATAATTCCGTAGGGATCCAGTTGTAGCGTGGCTTCATCTAGGGGTGTCTCCAATTCTATTAACTGTCTACCGAGCAACATTATACCGCAGGAAACCTTATCAGAACTGACTTGGAAGATAATTAGAAACTAGCAACGAGGTGATCGAATTCGAGGGCAGAATTCCTGTGTAAAAATCGCAGTTACACAAAATAATTTACAGGCTCGAAGTTCCCTCGGTCGACTCACCAACTATCCTCTTTCGCTCATTAGCTTTACCAACCAATCAACCTCGCTAGCAGAATTCACTTCGATAATCACTTTTCCCTTACCCTCAGCATTTACTTTTACAGAAACATTTGTTGTAAATTGTTGAGAAAGATAGGCACTCCATTCCTCACACTTATCATGAGATGTAACTAAAGTAAAAGTCTTATCACGCCCCTCATTTCCTGAAGACTTTAATCGATTTGCTAATCCCTCCGTGTCGCGAACATTCAGTTGTTTTTCAATGACGGTGCATGCAACCTGATATTGCTGTTCAGACGAAAGTTTCAAAAGAGATCGGGCATGTCCCATATCAATTTTGCCTTCGTTTAACATCTCTATTACTCTAGAATCCAAAGATAGTAAGCGAAGCATATTAGTAACCGAAACTCTAGAGCGCCCTATCATTTGTGCTATGTCCTCATGAGTCATTTCAAACTCTTCGCGAAAACGGTTTAATGCTAAGGCCTCTTCAATCGGATTAAGATTTTCGCGCTGAATATTTTCAATCAGTGAAAATGCGAGAGCAACATTATCATCAATATTTCTAATAATAACAGGTACATAAGTTAATCCTGCTTTTTTTGCTGCTCGCCAACGTCTTTCACCAGCAATAATCTCATAGCATTCTCCTGCAATCTTTCTAACAATAAGTGGCTGGATAATCCCTTGGGCTTTGATGGAGTTTGCGAGCTCGTCTAAGATGGACTCATCAAATTGTTTCCTAGGCTGATATTTGCCAGAATTTAATAACTCAACAGCTAAATGAGTTATCGAATCGCTGGGTATAGATTCTCCATCCTGGCATGAATTGTCTAAGGCTCGAAGCAACTTCAATCCCTTCAATTCTAAATTTGACACAAGTGTCTCTCCTCAATTATCCCTGCAAACGTCCCACCCTACCTGTAAACGTCGCACCATCAGTTATTTTTCTTATTTTTACTTCCTGCAAACGTCTCACCCTATCCCGTAAACGACGCAGCCATCCCTGTAAACGTCCCTAACAATCCCCGTAAATGTCCCCAAGACTCTCTCACAACCATCAAGAACATTGACCTATTCAACTTCTAAACAACTAATAAAATGATCTTAAAAAATTAAAACACGTTGTGTTTCTATAGTAAATAGAAATTTTAATTTTCTGTTGCATTTTCAATAAATCACAGATAAATTATAAAAATGTGAAAATTAATTATTTTAATAAAAGGGAAATCATGCTTGATCCTCAAATCATTACGTATGGTACAGATCATCCAGTACAGTTAATGGATAAGTTCTATCAAGCGGGTAACGAAATGTTACTGACATTAAGAAATTTTGTAATTAATCCCGAAAAAAGAAAAAAACCAAGAACTTGGGGAGCAATTGAAGCCGCAAAAATGGTTAAGGTTTCAGATCCTACATTTAGAAAATTATTGGAATCTTCAGATGATATACCAGGAGTAGTAATTGAAGACTCTGAAAACGGCAGAAAAGTTAAAAAATACACATTAGCTGCCATCAATGCACTTAGAGATAAAGCAGAAACTCGATACAGAAGACCAAAGGGTTCAAAATGCTTAACCATAGCTGTTTCTAACTTAAAAGGTGGAGTTGGGAAAACTGAAACCACAGTTGATTTAGGAAAAAAGATTGCCATTGAAGGTTTAAAGGTTCTTCTGTTAGATTTTGATGCACAAGGAACAGCAACTTTAATTAGCTCAGGATTAATCCCCGATTTGGAGCTTCGTTACGAAGACACAATAACCAATGTGTTAATCTCAAATCCTAACAACATCAAAAATGTAATATTAAAAACCCATTTTGATGGTCTGGATATCATCCCTGCTAACTTAGCAATACAAGATTGTGATCTTATTTTACCTAACGAAAAAGAAAACAACCATGAACGTTTAGGTTCTCCTTTTATTCGCCTATCAGAGTCATTAAAGATTATTAAAAATCAATATGATGTTATTTTAATCGATTGTGGTCCAAATCTTGGTTTATTAACGCTCAATGCAATCATTGCCTGCGATGGAATCATTATTCCTATTCCTCCAAGCATGAACGATTATTCAAGTTTTATCATGTATACGGCTACCTTGCGAAATATGTTTAAAGAATTACCTTCCAAAAAACTGGAGTATTTGCGAATACTCATCTCCAAGCACAGTGGAAGTAACGAAGCACTACAAATGGAGAATATGATGCGAGAGCAGTTTGGTAGATATATTCTTACAAACCACATGTGTGAAACCGTTGAAGTGGCAAAAGCAGCTAATGAAATTGGTACTATTTATGATGTTTCAAAACCGCGCGGTAGCCGTGAAGCTTACCGCAGAGCTTTGCAACATTTAGATGATGTGAACCTCGAAATTATTAATAACTTTAAAGAAATCTGGGAAAAGCAATCTAAAGCATCCTTTGTAAGTGGAGAGTAACATGGATAATAGTAAACGAAATGTTCATAATTCTGGCCCATTAGGTATGCTAATGAAAAGCGGTCAAGTAAAAAAAATAGAGCCTGCAGATGAGGAAGTTGTTTTAAAACAAGCAGCCCCTAAAACTCCATCTTATTTTAAAACTCAATCTGGGATTGAGTTCGCCGAGCAGGAATTAATTTATGTTAATCCAGAAGAGTGCGAACCATGGAAATATGCTAACCGCCAAGAAAGTGAGTTGGGCGATATTGATGGGCTAATTGATTCTATTAAATCAAACAAGCAGTTACAGCCTGCTTTAGTGAGAAATCATCCTAATCCCCATGGGAAAATAAAATATGAAGTTATTTTTGGCCGAAGAAGGCACATTGCCTGTATGCGGCTAGGAATTCCTTTTCTTGTAATCAGAAAAGATATTCCTAATGTACAAGATGCGATTGCATCTCAAGATGCTGAGAACAAATTACGAAATGATGTTAGTAATTACTCCAACGCAATCCTTTATAAACGATTGTTGTCGGATAATGTATTTAAAACCGAAAAAGAACTTTCGGAAAAATTACGTATTTCCTATTCCACATTTAACGAATTGATGGCTTATTCAAAAATTCCAGAAGATATAGTGCGTGCTATTCCAGATATACACGCTCTCTCCAAACAACTTGCTGTCAAGATTGTTCAATTAATTAATAAATCTAAAGACAACTATAACAAAATGCTTTCTATTGCTAATCAGTTAGGTAGAACAATCACTTCACAAGCGAAATTAGAAAAGATATTTGAAGAGAAGACTTCACAACACAAAGCTGAATCTAAAAGTTCAAGTAATGCCAGGTCTTATACCTCTGAAAATGGTAAAAAGCTATTTACCTTCAAGTCAGATTATCGAGGACTTCCATCGATTGTGCTAAACAAAGAGATTGCTAGTTTTGTAAATGTGGAGGATATGTGTAAACACGTTTCAAACTATTTAGAACAAATTATTGCAGAATCCGAGTACTCGGATTGAGAGTGAATCCGAGTACTCGGATTACTTGTTAGATAGCATGGAGAAACGTATGGGAAGCGTAGCAATAAATAATAAGAGTCTTGAACTCAAAAAACATGTTAACGCGATACATTGCTCTAATAATCTTTCGCTGGTTCAGCGCAAGCTGTTTAATGCATTGCTTTTTAATGCTTATCCAGATCTTCCCTACAAACAACAATTTGAAATCAAAGGAAAAGATTTATATCAACTGATTGGTTACAATAGCAAAGATACTGCAAAGCTCAAGGAAGCCTTGATTGGACTAATAACAATAGCTATTGAATGGAACGTTATTAATTGTTCAACTGGACAAGAAAAAAAATGGAAAGCTAGCTCCATATTGGCATCTGCGGAACTTTCAAATGGAGTTTGCATCTATGAATACAGTCAGGTGATGAAAGATCTTATGTATCAACCTGAGATTTATGGTCAAATAAACATTGAACTGATTTCAAAATTCAAGTCAGGCTATGGTTTGGCGCTGTATGAGAACTGTATTCGTTACAAAGGGCTAGCGCAAACACCATGGTTTCCACTAGATATCTTTAGAAAGCTAATGGGTGTGTTTGATGGCAAATATCAAGTATTTAAAGACTTTAAGAAAAGAGTTCTAGATGTTGGGGTGAATGAGGTAAATACAGTATCGCCTATTCGCATTTTTCCTGAAATAGAACGAGTTAATCAAAAAGTCACGAGGATACGCTTCAAGTTAGAAAAAAATGTTGATGAATCCCCTATTCCCCTAAATAACTTATCGATCGATGAAGAGTTAAAGCAACTTCTGATTAATACATTCGGGTTTTCAACCCAAATGATTGAAGAGACATATGCAAAATATGATAACGACTATATTCGAGAGAAAGTGGAGATCATCACTCAATCAGAAAGTTTCATTGCAGGAAAGATTAGAGGTCTCGCAGGATATTTGATTGAAGCACTTAAAAAAGATTATAAGCATAGTAAATCAAGCAAAGCCTTAATCAATGAGCGTCGCAAGATCTCAGAAGCGAAAGAAAAAGAAAAGAAAGAAAAACAAGAAGCGCAAACTGAACGTTACAGGCAATATGTTAATAAGAAGATAAATAATTACCTTACAAATTTAACGGAAGATCAAAAAAGCGATTTAATTAGTGAATTTGAGAATTATATAAAAACTCAAAGTAGTATTCTCAAGAATTGGTATCAAAAACATAGGTTAGAACACCCTGCAACCAAAGGATGCTTTCATAGTTTCATAAGAGAGAATAAACAAAGTGCAGTTGGAAACATTATAACTATGGAAGATTATATTGAATTAATTGAGTAGACTTTGAAAAAATAAATTTTGAAGATGGGATATTTGCGGGGCGTTATGTTGAACTTGGGTGGGACTTTTACGGGAAGTTACAGTACCGTAATTATTACGCCTATTTCTAACATAAAGTAGTTTGTATGATACAAAGAAATTAACTGATGAGAATTAGAATGAAGACAATTTGTGTATACCTCGGTGCTAGCTCTGGAAATAATCCTGCATTTAAAGAAGCTGTTATTAAACTTGCCCATGAAATTGTGGATCATGGACTTACATTGGTTTATGGCGGATCAAGTTTGGGAATGATGGGTTTATTAGCAACAACTGTGAAAGAGTTGGGAGGTAAAGCCATTGGAGTTATAACTACACATCTTTTAGACAAAGAAAAACCATTAGATATCTTAGATGAGCTTCATATAGTAGATTCTATGCAGGAGAGAAAAAAAATGCTGCAAAGTCTGGCGGACGCTTTTGTCGTTATGCCAGGTGGTTTAGGCACTCTTGAAGAGGCAATTGAAACATGGAATGCGATAAAAATAGGAGAGATAAACAAAAAGATAGGATTTCTTAACATTGATGATTATTTCAATAAACTATTTGGCTTTATTGAACATTGTCAAGAAAATGGGTTTATGCATGCGAAGCAATCTACAATTCCAATTGTGCAGGCTGATCCAAGTCGGTTGCTAAATGATTTAGTTCAAACTGCTCCTGTAGAAGAACTGAGTGAAATAGGAAAAAAGCTTGAGTTAGTTTAAATGGGAAAAGAGAACATATGGACGGCATAAATTTAGAAAAACATCATGCTATAAATAGTAGCCAGAATGTAAAAGAAATTTTTAACCCCATTTTAAACTCAATAGGTATTAGTTATTTCAATTACATTAAAATATACAATGAAGATTGTTCCCGAGAGCTACTAACCAATAACCCTGAATGGATAGATCATTTTTATAAAAACTCACTTTATTCATCAGTCGGAGCAATTGATGTCGAACATTTATTACCTAAAGGATATTTTCTATGGTCAGAGCTGGATAGTAAAGATCCGGTTTATCTTCAGGGAAGGGATTTTTTTAATATTGATAATGGAATAAGTTTTGTTATTAAACGTGATGATGTTACCTATTTATATATTTTTGCAGCAAGTAAAGATAAATACGAGATCAATAATTTTTATATCGGAAATATTGATCTGTTACAGAGGTTCATCCATTTCTTTAATGATCAGGCGAGAGCGTTGATGCAAGAGGCATCTCAAAATCGTATTTATTTACCAAATAAACAAGTAATCAATCCTACCCGAGTAAATAACATTGTTTTAACTGAAAAAATAAGGGAACAATTTATAGAGCAAACCCAAGTAAATAGATATTTTCTATTAAATGAATCCGATAGTCTGTATTTAACCAAAAAGCAGGCTGATTGCGCTCGTTATTTTGCGAAAGGATACACTTCAAAGCATATTGCTAGAGAAATGAATTTATCTCCGAGAACAGTTGAAGGTTATATTTTAGATATCAAAAATAAGCTACAAGAATCTTTAAATAAAAGTTTAACAAAACAACAGATCATACAAATTCTGAAATATTCAAACATAACATAGGGGTATTTATTACGTATTAAATCGGTCTGTAAATATTGATAAGATAAAAAAATGAGGTGAACGAGGAAAACAGTCGCCAAACAGTACTTCCTCGCTCGGTAGGCAAAAATGCCATAACAAAGAATAACATCATTTATTGATTTGTTCACTATGGTTCTTTTTACAAAATCTATTCCTATGTAGATCACCAGCATCCCTCATTCAATTCAATTTAATTTGGAATTTGTTTAACGAGGGACTGAAATTGAAATCAGATAACCATTATAAAAAAGTATATATCACACTACTTTTATCCGAAGAGTCTAATAGGCTTCTATCCGAATCGTCAGAAAGATCCAGTCGAAAAAAAATTCAAGAAGCAACACTAAGGCTAGAAGATCACTTAGCCAAATATAGGTCAATTTCCGAGTTACATGTTGCTATCCCGAAGGAAAACTCAATAAAACGATGCTCCCTAAGTAAAGCTGAAATAGGAGAGGATAGATGAGTAGCAGTAATGTCAAAGAAAACAATGTAACGCTTTGTCTGGAGGGAGATTCTGAACATCGTAATTTTATTTCAAATTTAGTAGTAATGGCTCAGTCAAGGATGGCTTACAAAATTGAAGGATATTTATCGAAAGAATTTTCTCATGAGCGTGAGGAAAATAAAGCTAATACTCAGTTAGAAACGATTTTGAATAACAAGAGCAAACAGGAGTGAAGTGATGAAAATTTTGAAAAAAATAACAGCTTTTACGAGTCAGGTATCGTTCACATTATCAATGGTGTTGTTAACAAAAAATTCCTTTGCTAATGACTTGCTTGCCAAAGCTCTAGAAGGCGATGTCAAAGATTCACTAGGCAGTGGTTCAATGTTTTGGAAAGTTTTTATCCTGGTTGACATCATTCTCGCAACCGCAATGGCCGTGAAAAGCAAAAACCCCATGGTGTTTGTTGGTGTGACGGCGGTTGCATTTATTCCCGCGTTCTTACTGAAAACGTTTGTTTTTTGAAAGAGAAAAGAGGATGAGCAGCATGAGCTATCAATTCCTAAATCATATTGATGCACCCAAGAGGGTTTTAACGTTAACCATGGATGAGCTGGTGGTGGCAGGACTTGGTTTTATGTTGCTCATCATCTCCAATCAAAAAATATTGGTATCGATGTTTGGGTTGGGGTTGTTAAGTGGGTTGCGGTATTTGAAGAAAGGAGAGGGTCCAAAAGCGCTTTTAGTGCTGGCTTATTGGTATTTACCCAGCTTTATCACCCAATTCTTCCTGCCCAAATTACCGTTATCACACCACCGAGTGTATGTGGCTTAAGGAGAGAACATGGATTTTAAGAATTATCAAAGCCGCTTAAGTCTTTTGTCCGCGCGGTTTAATCTGATGGTGGTTTTAGTATTTGGTCTTTTGGTGTCTAATGTTGTGTTGTCTTGCTTTTTGTTTCAAGCATGGAATCACCATACCATTGAGGTAACGCCCTTTAATGGCGAGCCTTCCTATTTGAAATCAGCGTCCAGCGTTGATGGTCATTATTTGAGCCTCATGGCAGAAAATTTTGTCAATGAACGTTTAAACGTCACACCCGAAACAGTGGATGCCAACCATCAACGGCTACTTTCCTATGTGAATCATCAAAACTACACACAGATGCTAAGGCTTTTAACCAATGAGGCTAAGGTCATCAAAGCTAAAAAAATGTCCTCCATTTTTTATATCGACAAAAATAAAGCCAACCCACAGGAATTAACGGTCGTTGTTTCAGGGCTTTTGAAGCGGTTCGTAGGGCTTCAAGCATTAAATGATGAGCGTAAGACCTATGTTTTGCAGTTCCAATACAAAGACAGCCGTCTGTCCATAGTTCAGTTTTCGCTTTTAAAGGAGAAGCAAGATGCGTAAACCAATAAGTATCGCATTGACATTACTATCAACACTAGCAATCGGTGCAAATAGTATTCCTGTGAAAGATAACAGCGATATTGCACTCACTCTAAGTCAAGGTAATTACAACCGTTTGGTAGTCAAAAACGACAAAATCATGGAAGCGGTGTTTCCTCCCAACGCAATGGCCATTAAAAGGGATGAGCAAGATGGTTCTGTCTATGTGATGCTCTCAGCCGCCAATCCCTTTACTTTGTTTTTAACCACAGAGAACGGTAGGCACTTTTCTGTGACCTTAAATGGTGAAGAATCATTAGGCAAGACTATTGAATTAGTACCTTCGCAGCCTGTTGGTCCAAAAACAGTAGCTAATACCACAAAAATAAATCCCAAAACAATTACACAAGAAGCAGTTCCCGAAGTTATTCTCGCCATGCTTAACCATATGGAGCAACAAAAACCTTTCGCGGATGTGAGCGTCAAACGTCAATTTGGAAAAGTCGAACGTTGGTCAAAAGGATTAACGCTTTTACCCAAAGAGTTGTGGGACGGCAAGCTGTTAAAGGGCGAAACCATCGAATTGTACAATGGTGGTAAAGAACCCCTGGAGTTGGCGCAAGAGTGGTTTGCCAAAGAAGGAACGCTCGCGATTAAGTTTTCCAAACCATCCTTAGCCCCTGGTGAAAAAGCCATGCTGTATCGCGTTCAGGGAGTCAGTCATGGCTAACTGGCAATGGAATAAAATAGTTAAAGGTCGTCAGGTACGAACTTTGATTGTGGCAGGATGTGGTTTGTTTTTTCTTGTTGCCATGATGATTGTGCTATTAGCCGATGGTCGTCCTACAAAGACTCAAGCCCTAAAAAAATCAGTTGATTTAACAGGAATTGTTGAGGAATCATTTACCGATGCGGTTGCAGATAATGCGCTTACAGCGCAACAAACAGAGCTAGAATCATTAAAAAAACAAATCAGCGAATTAACCCTTAACATTAAATCAATGGGTGAGGCACATCAAAAAGAATTGCAGGCGCAAAAAGAGGAATTGACGTCTCAAGTACAAGAGCTGGTTTTAGCTCACCAAGAAAAGCAAGGAAGTCAAGAGCCGCAAAATAACCCTCAAGAATTAAACCAAGTACAAAACCCACAATTGTGGCATAACCCTAATACCTATGCCATGAACAACGTAATGAATGGTGGTACGGTATTATCTGATGCAAGTCCTCGCATTCATACGGTATCGTTTCGTCCTAAACGACGCGTCATCAAAACGCATCATAATTTTTATCTAAATCCTGCTCATTACGTACCGTCCAATACATCAGTACGGGCAGTTATTTTGGGCGGGGCAGATGCGGATGCCTCCGTGAATGGCCAATCCAAAAACAATGGGGTGATGCTGTTTAAGTTTCTGGAAGACGGAACATTGCCTAACGGGCAGCGCTCACGTTTAAGAGGCTGTCGCGTCAGTGCCAATTCGTATGGGGATATTTCCAGTGAGCGTGCTTATGGAACGCTATATCGCCTATCGTGCGCTCATCCTGGTGAGCCGATTATTGATAAGGAAGTAACCGGCTGGGTGTTTTTCAATGGCAAGGTGGGCATAAAAGGAAAACCCTTGATGCGGGATAACAAAGTAATGACCTGGGCGGGTGTCAGTGGTGCGTTATCAGGCATAGCAAGTGCCGCACAATACGCCCAAAGCGTGCAAGCCATTGGCCCATATGGCGCCACCTCCGTTGTGCCAAGCAGTCAAATCGCACCTTTTGCAGCCTATGGTGGTGCCTCCAAAGCGGCTGACACGTTATCTCAGTACTACGTCAAACGGGCAGAACAATACCATCCGGTGATTCAGGTAGGCTCTGGCAATGTAGTGACCATCGTCTTTAAAGACGGATTTTATTTAGAGCCTGATGAAGACAAAAGTCAACATGCGATGAACCAAGTTAAAGCACAGCAAGAATCTCATGAACTGATAGCAAGTCAAGAGGATAATCAAAATCCAGAGATGAATTTTACCATTCCTCCCGAGGTCTTGGGGCAAATTGATAAGGCTAATACCTTAAGTCGCAATGAAACAGGAGGTTTACGATGAAACGCCCAACGCTTTCCTTAATGCCTTTGCTGGCACTCCTTTTAACGGGTTGCGGTACGATGAATTCCAATTTCAGTTGTAATGCTACGGCAGGAGATAGTTGTTTGACGATTGAGCAGGTCGATGCCATGACCCGCTTCGCTGATGATGTAAAACCAGCGCCTCCAGGACGAGGCATGATGAAGGCGGAAAATAATTTCAAAAATTTTGAAGGCAAAGTCATCAAGCAAAACAATGGTCAGTCCGTATGGGTTGCTAAAAAAATGGAGGGGCGATCATGGGCTTAACTTTGGCGGCATTTCGTGATAAAGCCCGCGATTTATTGCATCAAGCGGCGATTTTACTTGGGGAAACATCAGGCATCAAACCCGCTTCAGTTAAAGCGCATGATGAGGCTTATGAATCGTGTGCGCTTGACTTGCCCTCGATCAAAGCCCTTTTGCCCTATGAAACAGTGAATGAAAGAGGCTTCTTTGTTAATCGCAATTCAATGGGCTTTGGATTAGAGCTTCTCCCGATGTCCGGTGCGGATGAGTCCTTAATGAATAGTCTGGCGCAACTGTTTAAAAATAAATTAACTGTAGGGACTGATTGCACGGTGCTGTTGTATAAACATCCCTGGCTTGGCGCCTCACTGTCACAAAATTATGAACCTATTTTAAAGCAGGGCGGTATTTATGCGGAGCTTGCACGTGAGAGCCTTAAATATCACTTAAATGCCATTAAAAAAGGGTATAAAAATGGCCGTAATGTTCCTGCAGGATTGAGTGATTATTGTTGTTATCTTTTTGTTTCAAGACCCATGCAACAGGATGTAGAAGAGCAGCTTCATCTATTACAAGCTGACTTTGAATCTGAATTAAAGGTTGCAGGATTTGGGTTTAGGCGGTTTGAGAAAGATGATTTTAAGGTGTTGATGCGCGCACTTTTTTCCCCTGATTTTAATGAGTTATCCTGGCCAGTCATTAACGAATCCTGCGGGCTTATTGCGGAGAGTATACCTAACCCTTCAACTAAAATTGAAATTGAGGATGAATGCATTCAAGCCTCGATTGTTGATTTGAAGGGAGAAATTCAGAAAACACGACTCGTTAATTGTGAGCTCTCTGATTACCCGGTCAAGCCGTTTGCTTTATGGCAAACACCGGATTTATTTGCCAACCTTCTGGATACGGAGCAGGGCATTCAATGTCCTTTTTTGATTTCGTTTACCATTCGCGGAGTGAATCAAGAAAAGGTGAGGGCGAAAGCTAAGGCTCGCGCCAAGTCACTATCTGCCAACAACAATGCGGTGCAAGGCTTTATTAATCCATCCATTCGTGAGGAAGCGGCTGAGTGGCAATTTGTTCATGAGCATGCAACCAAAGGCGAATTGCATCTATTGCCAACGTTTTACAATGTCATTCTTTATACAACCAAAGACAAAGAACGTGAGCAGGTTGCTAAAGCGATTGCAAGTTTTCGGCAAATGGGTTTTACCTTATGCATCAGTCGTTGCAAACAATGGTTAAGGTTATTAAGTAGCTTGCCATTTATGCTGACGGAGGGGCTTTTTTCGAGTATTTCGTTTTTGGGCATGACCAAAAAACTAACCCATACCAATGTTGCAAATTTGCTACCTGTCATCGCTGATTTTAAAGGGGCAAGACAGGGATTAATCGTTCCTACGTATCGCCATCAACTGTTTTATTTAAATACCTTTGATGACAGGGTATTGCCGATTACCAATTTTAATCGGCTAACCGTAGCAAGCCCTGGTGCTGGTAAGTCCTTTTTTGAGCAGGCACAGATTTTAGATGGTTTATCGCGAGGTCAGCAGATTTTTGTTATTGATTTAGGTGGTTCTTATAAGCATTTATGCGAGATGGTGGGTGGCAGCTATATTAATGCAGCAACCCTTGCACTTAATCCCTTTACACTGTTTGATTTTGACGGTGTCACGGAGATTAAAGGCGAGAAAGTCAATGATTACATTCAAATCCGGGATTTGTTGGCAATTATGGCAAGTCCGTCAGAGGCGTTGGGGGAAGTGCAAAAAGCATGGCTTTTAGATGCCGTGACTGAATGCTGGAAAGCGCATGGCAGACAGGCAAAAATGGATGATGTATTAGCAAGTCTCAATGGAATGTTGGAGAAGAAAGAGAACCAGGGGGATCAACGACTTAAGGATTTGACGATTTTGCTCGGCAAATATGGAAGTCGTGGTCTTTACGGTCATCTCTTTAACAGTGATACCCCGCTGCTCAATGGTTCCAATTTGGTCGTTCTTGAAATGGGTGAGCTGGAATCAAACCCTGAACTCTTGACTATTGTGATGTTTGTCATGATCGTGATTATTCAGGGGCAATTTTATCACTCAGACAGAAAGCGCGAAAAACGCTGCGTCATTGATGAAGCCTGGCGGTTTTTAGCTCTTGGCTCGAATCCTGTGTGTGCAAGCTTTATTGAGCAGGGCTTTCGTACTGCAAGAAAGCATATGGGCGGGTTTGCGGTCATTACACAGAATCTTGTTGATACTATGAACACCATTCAGGGGCGCGCGATTGCTGCAAGTTCTGATACTAAAATCATTATGCGTCAGGGATCGTTCAAACAATACGTTGATGAGCATCCAAAGCATTTTAATCCATTGGAAGTAAAAGTCATTGAGTCTTTTGGTGAAGCGAAAACCCAAGGTTTTTCCAATTTGATGATTCAGTTTGGTAATGTCACCACCTTTCATCGTTATTTTTGCGATCCGTTTTCCCGCGTGCTGTTTTCCACCTCAGGTGAAGAGGTGAGTCTCATTGAGTCGTTAACCAGGCAAGGGGTTAACTTAAGCGATGCGATACAACGCGTAGCAAACAAATATTACGGGGAGGAATTATGCGATTAACTTCTCTAGTTTTAGGTAGTGCGTTGGTGGTTTTGGGTATGGTTTGCGTTTTTTATAGTGCATCACCTCAAAAATCGATTGTTACTTTTGATAAAGAGGAAGTCTTAAGTCAATTCATTCGTCAATTGGCCGAAGCACAAGCGACAGAGTCCCAAGTGGAGCAATCGACAAGAAGATTTAATGCAGTACTTAATAAGGTATTGGTTGATACAGCACAGCAAAAGAAAGTCATCATTTTAAGGGCATCTGATGTTCTAGCCGGTGGTGTTGATATTACCGATGAGGTGCGAATTAAACTGAGCCGTGCCATGAGGAACAAATCGTGAACATTTTTTGTTGCTTGATTCTTCTTATGATTTCAATGGGGCAGGTTCACGCCAAGTCTTTTGGTGTAGTAGGTGAAGTGTTTCCTATTGCGGAAAAGAGCTTTTTAACGCTTATTGAAGAACGATTAGCTGCCTTGAAAGCAAGTGGTGAGCTTGAAGCAATGAATCAGCGCTGGATTCAAACGGCAGTCGAGCACGCGAACAGGCCAACAGCATTGGATCTTCCGCGTACTAACCGTTCAACGTGCCATGATTACGCGCCAGAAATGATCTTAAGCCAGGACATAACCAATGAAAGTGGTCGCATTTTGTACTCAAAAGGAACTCATGTAAATGCGTTGCAAAACATGCCTTCCTACACACCGTGTTGGTTATTCTTTAATGCCGATGATGAAGCACAGTTGAATTGGGCTGTACTTCAAAAAACTCAGTGCGCGAACCCTAAATTGATTCTGACCGGCGGTGCCATTAATACAGCTGAGAAAAAATTGAATGCGGTGATTTATTTCGATCAGGCAGGGAAAATCACTCGTAAGCTTCATATTACCCATGTACCGGCAAAAGTGACACGTTACCAAAATCATCTGGTCATTGCAGAGCTTGCAATCAAGGAGAATGGTGATGTGCTTTAGGATATTACTTGTAACAATCCTTCTTCTTGGTTTTACGCCCCTTAATGCTTCGCCGTGTACAGGACATTTTGTGAACCCAGTGACGGATGTATGCTGGCGTTGTTTATTTCCATTGTCTATTGGCAATACAAAGGTAGTGAACTCATCTCTTCCTGATACGGAAAATGCATCCAGTCCTATAGGCGTTTGCCCTGCAAGTACTGGCGTGCGAATCGGTTTGAATATCGGATTTTGGGAGCCGATAGCGCTCACCGATGTCACTGATACACCATATTGTCTGGTAAATCTTGGCGGTACTAAATTAAATTTAGGTTTAAAACAGGGCAGGGGAGGTCGTCATGTAGTAGGCAATGGGCAGCAACGCGCATTTTTTCATGTGCACTGGTACAAATACCCGCTTATTAACTGGTTGAATCTTATTACTTCTGTAGGTTGCCTGCAAAAAGGTGATTTTGATATTGCTTATCTGACCGAGCTTGATCCGACCTGGCAGGATTCAGAGATGAGCTTTGTGTTAAGCCCTGAGTCTGTGTTGTTTGGCAATCCCGTGGCTGCAGGTGCGTGTGCTGCTGATGCACTCTCATCCACTATGACAAATAAACCACTGGATAGCCTTTTTTGGTGTGCGGGCAGCCAGGGAACGCATTATCCGATAACAGGACACGTTAATGCCTCTGTTTCGCCGGTACAAACTGCAATGTTACTTACTGAGCGCATGAATTACAAAATGCATCGTGAGTTTTTAGTATCTGACTCAAGCCCAAAATCTGGAGAAATTTGCAAAGAGCATTACTACACCGTAACCCCTAAATCACGTTATCGCTATGAGCTGGTGAATCAAGTGGCTGATGGCAAGCATTGTTATCCATCTGGTCACAGTACCCTGATCTGGGAGGCCGGAAAAATAAAAGCGCACACACCCGATCAATATGGGTTTTTGGTGTGGCGAAAGCGTCACTGTACGTTTCTTTAAACAGGAGTTCACTATGTTGGGTATGTTAGAAAAAGGAATTTATTTGTTGCTTGGTTGCTGTCTAATGACCTCATCTTTTGCAGTGCAAGTATCTGTATTTGTTAGCTTTTCCATGCCAGAGACTCTTTTACAAGAAACATTAAAAGAAAGCGCCCAATTAAACATTCCAGCATATTTAAATGGACTTTATCGTGATTCGATGAGTGAAACGGCACTAAAGGTGATGGCATTAAGCAAGCGTATTCCTAATTTAAATTTAAACATTGATCCAACGAAGTTTGAACGTTTTGGCATCCATCAAGTCCCCGCTTTGGTTGTGGATGATGGTACAGCCTTTGATGTGATTTATGGTCATTTGACGATTCAAGAAGGATTCGCCCGTATGGCAGGCCGTGGGGAAGTTGATTTTATATCAAAAGATGTCAGGAGCCTTAGATGAGTAAATTCGGGTTCATTTTATTTAGCTTCCTCTTTACTGCTTTTGTTTTTGCACAAAATCAGAATGACGCACTTCAAGCGCGTGATGAAGCCTTAAGAGCATTAAAGGGATTTAATCCAGCAACAGTCTTAAAAGGATATACAGCAAATCCTCAAGAATCAGCGCTGCAACCACAAGAAGGGAGCAATGCACTGGGTGCGGCAGGATTGAATGCGTTAAAAAATAATGGGGCGGCGAGGGAGGTGTACAGCCAGGCAGGTAGTCGTGCCAAAGTTCAATCAAATCCCAATAGTCCCGAAATGCAATACGCTAAACGACTTCTTGAGAATCCAGATGGTGTTTTAGACGGTGCTTGCTATAAGCAAGCAGGTGTTTGCAAAAATGAATCGGTTATTAAAACATGTGACGAATCGGTACACTACACCACAAGTTCCTGCAAAGACATATTAAATGTATTGGTTAAACCCATCACTCAAAGTTTTTCTAGAGTAGTCACACCCAATCGATTTCAATCGACCGCCACCTTTGACTTGCAAGCCTGTCCTCCAAGAGATTGGCGATGTACAACAGCAAACACTGCCCTTATAGCACCCAACTGTGAGTATATTGCAGTGAGTGTTTTGAGCTCAAACCAAGCAATGTTAGTCACCAAGCAACCAACCTGTACCGACCCAACTGTTACGGTGCAGTTTTCAAGACGGGGAGGATATTCTGCTCCTCTGCAAGTCACCGTTACCGAATATGTAAGTGAAGACCAATGGAAAACAAGTGAGTGTGAACGCATTATAACAGAACATGCAAAAAGCCTTTGCATCATGGATTCGAGTCAATCTTGTTTAGAACCTAATCAGGCGAAAGTGATTGGTGGCATTTCTGTTAAAAGATCGTGCTGGGGCAGGGGATATAATTACCAATGTGCAGCCGTTTTTGATAGTGCATGCACTCCCTTAATCAATCAAGGTTGCTCGCAAACAGGCTCTACCTGTGTTCAGGCCAAAGCCAACCGTTGTGAGCGCTATATTCAAACCTTTTCCTGCATACAGCAGTTTTGTATGCCTGAGAAAACAGTATGTCCTGGGAAAATTGGTTGTAGCGATGGTCAATGCGATAACTCGCAAAGCGAGGAATCTGATGATATGGCAGAAGGGTTATCACGGTTTGGCGCACTCGCAGGTGTTGCAGGAGAGGTGTCCGCCAATCAGGTTCGAAGTGGGAAGCCAGCGATTTTTACCGGCAAAAACTCCACTTGCCGCAAAGTAAAAGGCGATGTACGCAATTGTTGCCGGGGCAGTTACCACATGACCCATTGCAGTGGCGATGAAAAACTCCTTGCCAAAGCCAAGGAAGAGGGGCGTGCTTTTAAAGTCGGAAAATTCTGTGCATTAAAAAAATTGGGAATGTGTTTGGAGGAAAAACAATCCTGGTGTGTCTTTCCAACAAAACTCGCTGCGATTATTCAGATTCAAGGGCGCAACAAACAATTGGGAATCAATTTTGGTTGGGCAAAAGATGAGGACAATAGAGCCAATTGTCGCGGAATAACTCCAGAAGAATTGGAACGCATCAATTTTGCAGCTCTTGATTTATCGCCAATTCAACACGAATTGATTGCGCGTATGGCCTTACCAAATAACAGTTCTATTAACAATACCAACCAATCTCACATTGAACGCTTAAAGCAACAGGGGCGTGCTCATGATTAAAATGATTCTGATCTCATTGTTGCTTTTTAATGGTGTTGTGTTTGCCAACAAACCGGTGGGATTTCTCTGGTATACAAAAGAAAAAGAGCAGAAAAGAGTCGAATCGATAACGCCTCCAGGGATTGCCTTTAAGAGCCTAAGCTATACGGAGCGCGATGCCGTTTTACGCTTCTACACCATGGAAGCGCTTCATAAAGCACGATACACTAAAAAAGTAGAGGACATGCGCGTATTTTTAAGCCTCCAGGATTACTGGCTTAAAGAATCCTCACGGTTTAAATCGTTATTTCAACAAACGATGCTGGTGCATCCTGAATACGATTATGCGGTGACTCACCCCACCTCCAATCTCGGTGCCAAAATCACCGATGAGGTGCGCGAATCTCAAACTGTAGCGATTATAAACCGCCTATCCAAATCTCATGGTTTGTTGTTTTTCTATCGTGGAAAAAGCCCTTATGATTTGAAACAAATACCCATTGTTGCTGATTTTTGTCGGCGATTTAATTTGTCCTTGATGCCAGTTAGTGTCGATGGGGTTGTCTCTCGTGAGCTCATGAATTCTCGAGTGGATCAAGGGCAAGCCAACCGACTTGGTGTTCGTTATTTTCCAGCATTACTTCTGGTTAATCCTCAAAATCAACATGTTTCCCCTATCGCTTATGGTCTAACCACCCAGGATGTATTGATGGAGCGAATAAAACAAGTGGCAACCCAATTTAAAGGAGATGAATGATGCGTTTACCTGTATTTCTAGGATTAGCTTTGATCTTTATGGCTTTGGGTACACATGCTGAAGGGGCTAAATGGCTCACCAACATGATTTCTGAGCAGGAGCAGTCTTCTGAACTTAAGTCTGTGCAAGGTAACAATAAAAAAGCTCGGGGATTTTTTAGTACGCATGGTTTAATTTTGTTTTATGGAAGCCTTTGCCCGCATTGCAAGCGGTTTGCGCCGATATTAAAAGGGTGGGCAAATCGCAACAAAGCAGCAGTCTTGCCTTTGTCATTGGACAATCAACCTCTTCCTGAATTTCCTAAATTTTTACCGGCAACCACTGAATGGATTAATGCTGCATTTGGAGGGAATGCCATTAATTATCCGGCACTTTTTGTGGTTAACCCTAAAACAAAAGCGTTATATCCAGTTGGCTTTGGCTCCATGACAGAAGCAGAGCTAAATGATCGTATGAATGCACTCATACCGAAAATTAATGCATATGAATTCAAAGGGAAGCTGTCATGAAAAAAACCGCGCTTACTCTTTGCTTACTGGGGTTTTTATCTACAGCTCACGCTAATGTGAGTCAAGATCTCGATAGTTTTTTTAATGGAATGGGCTATGCGTCCAATGTGACCTCGCCTGCCGCTTTTGAATCACAGGCCGCAGGATTTTTTGGTGGAGGGGCGCTCTTTAGCCGTAATCAGGTACGCCAATATCAGTTGGTGCAATTGGATTTGCCAAGCTACCGTGCTGGATGCGGAGGTATTGATTTATTCACAGGAAGTATGAGTTTTTTAAGCGAGCAAAAGCTCGTTGATTTAGGAAAATCAGTGATGACCAATGCCGGTGCCTATGCGGTGGATGTGATGCTTGCCTCTACGGTTCCTGAACTCAAACAGGTCAGGGATTATTTACAGCAATTAGAACAAATGGCTAATCAGGCCAGCATTAACTCGTGTCAGCTCTCACAAAACATGGTGGGTGGCCTCTGGCCAAAAACCGCAGAAAGCCAGCAAAAAATTTGTAAAGACCAGGCAGCCATGGGTAAAGAGGGATTGTTCAGTGACTATGTGAAGGCGCGGATGGCCTGCTCTGGTAATGGCTTTGATAACGTGATGAACAAAGCATCTCAAGACCCTGAGCGTAAAAAGCAGGTGGTTTTAAATAAAAATCTTGTATGGTCACTATTACAAGCCAAATCATTTTTAAATAGTGACAGGGAGTTGGCTGAAATGGTGATGAGTTTAACGGGAACACTGATTATTGATAAAGAGGGTAAAGTGACCAACGTCCCCTCGCTTGCAGGAAATGCTGATTTAGTGAATGCGCTCATTGGCACCGGAGTTGGTGCTAAAACTGCAAAAATATGGCGTTGTAAGGACGCTGGCAGCAACAGTCAGTGCATGCAGGTGAGTTTACAGGATATCACCATTCCAGAAGCATCTACCCTTACCTACAAGGTACGGGAGATCATTCGCACCATCAATACCAAATTAATTAATGACGAAAAACCAGGTAATCGTGAACTTAATTTTTTAAGCATGACATCTTTGCCTGTCATGAAGTTTTTGTCGGTATTAAACAGTATGCACTATGGTAGTAGCGCGGTAGATATTGAAGAGTATTCGATGTTGATAGCTCAGGACTTATTAACCAATTATTTAACCGAATTACTGACTGAAGTCAGTGTAGCAACAGCAGGTTCTGAATTAAATACTGATTTGGTCAAAGAAATTCAAAAGCGCATTAATGAAGCCACCACGCGCGTGGCCTCCATTGATCCGAAGGTAGGTCGCAAGCTGCAAGAAAAGCTCACTCTGATTGAGCGCATGGCGCAGATTGAAAAACAAGTGGCTTCTCAAATGAACAGTACAGCGGGTTAAGGAGAACAACCGATGATAACAATTCATGTTTTAGCGGGTGGTGAGTTATTCCAACACGTATTAAATGCAATTAGCACCTTTATGAAACAAGACAGTTTTTTAGGTCTTTTGCGAATTACCGCGTTAATTGGAATCATCATGGCCACCATTGGTTTTCTCAAAACGCGCGATCCGATGGCTTTTGCTCGATGGTTTTTAGGTTATGTGCTGTTTGTGAATTTGGTGCTATTACCTAAAACCTCCGTGCTGATTGATGACATTTCATCGCAAACGCCGAAACTTGTAGATAATGTACCTGTTGTATTTGCGTTAAGCGCCAGTTTAGTCACGACCATTGGCTATGGTTTGGCTCAATCCTACGATGCATTACTTACCATGCCCGATGATTTGCAATACACCAAGACAGGAGCTCTTTTTGGTTCGCGTCTGGTTTCCGCGTCAACGTCATTTCGAATTAAAGATCCGGTGCTTAAGGAAGAAATGAATGAGTACTTCCGCGTTTGTGTTGTAGGAGATATTCGATTAAATAGAAAGTACAGTGTCGGTGATTTAGCCCATTCTACGGATATATGGAATCTCATCACAGCGCGTGCCTCACCACTTCGCATGATTTCGGTGAGTGGCAAATTAGTGACTTGCCAGGAGGCTTCAAAACCTGATGGACAATACAGCTTGCGCAAAAAGCTGGATGCTGAAATTAAAAAAGCCTATACGTTTTTTGGTGTGAATTTGTTTGGTAAACCAAAAAATACCACCTATGAAGCGTTATTTAACACTCATCTTAAATCGGCTTTTGACTATTATCAGGGATTAACCGATTCTTCGAGTAATATTTTTTTACAAAGCATGATGATTAATGCCATGGGCGATGGCGTGGCGCATTATCAGGCGTTTACGGATGCAACCGCAGGAATTGTGAACCAACAATTCACCAAATCCCAAGTGCAACACCGTTGGAGTTGGGAAGTATTAGGACAAAAAGCCTTATGGATTTTACCGATTACCCATACCTGCTTAACCCTTTTATTGTTTGGTGTATTTCCTTTGATTATTGCCCTAACTACGTTACCTGGTGGGATAAAAATTCTTTATGGCTACATGCAGTTTTTTATGTCGCTGCAATTTTGGCCGGTACTTTTTGCAATACTCAATGCAGGAATGACTATTTATGGGGCATCCTCCTCAGGTGAATACGGCCAGTTTACGATGGTGAATCTGGATAAAATTGATGAATTGCATGCTGATATTTCCGGAGCTTGTGGCTATTTGATGATGCTTATTCCTTTCTTGTCGCATGGCTTGGTGTCTAATTTAGGTGGTGCCTTTAGTAATCTGGCAACCAGCATGATGAGCCATATGCAAGGCTCCAGCATGTCGGTTGCAGGGGAGGCTGCAAGTGGCTCCTTTACTCTTGGACAAACCAGTTTTTACAACACTACCGCTAATAATTTCTCAGCGAACAAACACGATTCCAATTGGACGCACATGCATGGCATGCATACCGAGCAATTGGGAAGCGGGGTATTAAAAACATTGACGGGAAGTGGCGATGCTGTTTTTGATGTTAGTCCCGGCATGACTAAAAGTCATATTCATATTGCTGACTCTCAAGCATTAACAGGCTCACTGAATCAGGCATATGAGCAATCAACGCAGGCCGCTGCTAATGAAAGTAAAGCCTATCAATCCGCTTTAAGTAATTTCGCCCATCGCGCACTAGCGCTGTCTCAACTAGCAGGACACGATATGCGTCTTGGCCATGGAATTAGCTCTTCTGATTCAGCTCAATATTCCAGCGCGCTGTCAAAAATGTCACGGATTGCCGAAGATGTAGCCCACCGCAACGGCATAAGTAAAGAAGATGCTTTTGCCGCCATGACCAGTGGTGGGCATGGTGTATCGGGTGGCGTTGACCTCCAAAAAAGTGTTGCCGGAAAAATCTTTGGCATTAAAGGAGGATTGGATGCACATCTTAACTACGAACGAAGCTCAACTAATGCCTATCGTTCGCAGGAAGGTTATGACAAGGTGGTTTCTGCCCAGGAAGCGCAAGATTTTAATAAAGCAAGCCAATATGTTTCTCAATTTGCCAAAAACCATCATTTTGATGATTCTCATTCAGAAGCAGCCTCGCTATCCAATCAAATGGGCGTTGATATAAGAGAGGCTGAAAATGCGAGCCATAACTATGATGTATCAAACACTCGCGCCATGCGAATCGCAGAAGCCAAACAGTATGTGGAATCAAAATCCGAGCAAATTACCGCCGATCTCAATCAAGCGTTTCCCTCTTTTGTTGCATCGAAGGTGGGTAGTTCTCATCGCGATGCGCTGTTTTCACGCCCTGGGGATATGAATTCAATACACGAGTTAGAAGGATTAGCCAGTAGCTTTGTTAATGCCAAACGCGAGCAATTAATTGCTGAATACAGCACAAAGGAATCGTATTCTTCTATGAATACCTTCTATCAAAATGAAGCTCAATCTTTAGACCAGAAGAGTAATAATATTGGAACCCATTATCAACAGAATAATGATGCGCTCACTGCTAGCGCCAAAACTTTTGGGGTTGGCTTGGCTTCTGATAAAAAAAATAACTTGGTCAATCAAGTTCATGCCAAGGTAAATGAGACACAGAGTGCTCATCAAAATAACGTCAAGCTAAGCTCCCCAGATAATATTCTACGAACCAAAGAAGCGCAAATGAGTGAATACAATAAAATAGAACCGAATTGGAAGTATGACGCCACAACTGGGGTTATCCCAGGGCATGTTGTAGATAAAGCAGCGCACAAACTGGGTGTAGACAACCTGTCTGAAAGGTATTTTAACGGAGAAAAATGATGAAGGATTTAAAAAAAGCCATGGCTATGGATTTGGAAAAGATAAAACATTTGGACTTAGGTATTATTCCTGCGGGTACCTATTATAAAAACCTATTTCTTGGTTGGATCCTGCTGTTTGCCCTGATTTTTTTGATTCAATCTGCTGCCTGTTTTTTTTCCATGATCATAAAATCGTGGGATTACGCACCGAATATCTACCAATACAATTCGATAAAAAGCATGGATGAATTTCATTATTCACAGGAGAGAAAAACTAGAGGCATGCTCAGAGAATCTTTTCCTAATGCCAGTGAGGAGAAACTGAAACAACTGTTTAACGAAGAGGAAATTAAGTGGAAAGAAGGGGAGCTGAATCAAAGAAGAGAATTGTTACGCGATCATAAAAATCAAGTTATTTATATGTGGTTAAGCATCTTTTTTACCTCCTTGTGTATTTCTTTATATGGGGTGCGCCTTATTAAAAACTACATTATTTTTAAATATCAAATCACTCCAAAGCTTGAAACAGGACGCTACCTTATTAAAAAAATTCACTTAGGAGCAATCCTATATTTTGTCGTCTTTGGTGCACTCGCTTTTGTCATTTTTCCGATTTTGCCACAAGGGGCGACTTTTTTTTCAATCATACCCTGTTTTTTCGGGGCAATTATTGTGACCAGTATTGCAATTAATATGGAGGCAAGCCGAATCGGGATGAGTGTATTGTCAAAAGCCCTTTCAAACTTCTTTCATAAAGAAAAAGAGGGTGTCTGATGAGCAAGGATCCTAATTTCAAACACTATACGCGTGGCGGCCAAATCAGTTTCCATAACCTGCGCATGTGGGATCAAATCACCAAAACATTGAGTATGATTTGTCTTTTTCTTTGGGTTGTTTTCACAGTGGTTTTTGCCTGGATTTTTATCCCTTTAGAAAAAATAGCACATGCAATAGCGTTTTATTATGCACAGTTTTTAAGTTTGGTAGGCCAAAAACATAACTTTGAACTGTCGTTTCATGGTAAAGCATACAAGCAAACAGTAGACACCATTTTGCACTATTCATATTACCAGGATAATGCAACCCATGTGGTTAATAGTCTTGGAAAATCTGCTTTCTGGGCATTTTGCCTTTCTTTTATTCTGGGCTTGGGGTTAGCCTATTATTTTATCAAACGGGGGAAAGCGCAAAGCGATAGCCAATTTGTTCGTGGCAGTCAACTTAAAAGCTCCGATGAAGTAAAAAAGAAAATCCTTCGTGATAAAGCACATTCAGATATTATGATTGATCAATTTCCTCTCATCAGAGACAGTGAAGTTCAGCATTTATTGGTACATGGAACCGTAGGCACCGGAAAAAGCCAGCTCATCATGAAAATAATGGATTGTCTTCGCAAAAGAGGCGATCGTGTGATTGTCTACGATAAGGGTTGTTCGTTTATTCCTCATTATTACAAAGACGAGTCCGATGTCATTTTAAATCCTTTTGATAAGCGTTGTGCCAATTGGGATATGTGGTTAGAGGCACCTCGTGACTCGGATTTTGAAAACATGGCCGAAAGCTCAATACCCATACATGGAGAATCGGATCCTTTTTGGGTTAATGCGTCACGAACCGTTTTTTCATGCTTAGGCTCAGTAATGCGACATCATTCGGATCGCTCACTGGATAAATTCTTGAAATTGATTTTAACCGATGAGTTTTCAGAACTAGAAGAGTATTTACAGGGGACTCCAGCAGCAACCCTGGTCAGTGGTAAAATTGAGAAAACCGCTATTTCTATCCGTGCAACACTTACAACCTACTTAAAATCCTTTTCAGCGTTGGCAGAACTGAATCAGGAGGGCAAACCACCGTTCTCTATTCGGGATTACATACTTGATGAACAACAAAAAGGCTGGCTGTTTATTTCATCCAATGGCGAAACACATAAATCCCTCAAACCTTTAATTTCTATGTGGTTAGCCCAAGCCTCCCTGGCTCTTTTAAGTCTAACTCCTAATCGAAACAGGCGAATATGGTTTATCTGTGATGAATTGCCCAGTCTTCATAAATTGCCCCTGCTTGGCGAAACCATTGCTGAGGTACGCAAGTTTGGCGGTTGCTTCCTTCTAGGCATGCAAAGCTTTTCACAGCTTACTAAAGTGTACGGTCAGGCAGGCGCTAAAGAAATGTTTGATCTATTAAACACGCGATTTTTCTTTCGTAGTCCAAGTAGCGATATGGCACGTCTTGTGGCCTCAGAGCTCGGCGAAGAAGAAATAGAGGAGTCACGCGAAAATTATTCCTATGGCGCCAACTCGATTCGCGATGGGATTTCATTAGGCGCACAACGGGTTACACGTCCTATTGTTTCCTATCCACAAATAATGGAACTACAGGATTTACATTGTTTTGTCCGTTTACCAGGACACTACCCCATTACTCAATTAGCACTTGATTTAGGTTCTCGGACAACAAAGAATAATGGTTTTATTGAGCGCAGCATGCCAACAAACTTTAATTATTCTCAATTAACATCATTTGATGATAATTTGGAATCTGAGGCAAACGGCTCTATGGGAAACACCCCTCTAAGAATAAACAAAATAAATGAAAAACTACAATGCATTGAGGAACTTAATCTTGAGCCTTTATAGATTTTGCGTTAGGGAGCAAATTCCGGAGCGCCAGGTATACCGTTGGACTTGAAACCCCGACATGCGAAAAACGATAAGCCTGATTCAGCTTTTAGCGGGGAATATTTTTTCTTGCTCGGCTTTCGTTAATTTGCTCCATGACCGCATTAAAGCCTCCCCTGCTGCTAACTTCACTTTGATCTCTTTAGAGGGCGCTGTTAAATAATGCAACGTAAAACCGCTTACAATACCACCTAATAATGCCGCAGACAGAAATAATACCACCCTCTTTTTCCTTGATTGTACTTGCTCTGCACGATATTCTGCCATTTCTGAACTCAACTGACTCAATGAGTTAATTCCACGGTTAATAGGCTCATAAGAGATGTCCGTTACTTCCTGAGCTATGGCCTTAGCGCTTTCTTGAATCGACTGCTTTAACTCAGTTTTAACGCGCTCAACTATGGCTTGCTTGCATGATTGTTCAAAGGACGCAAACTGCTTAAGATGCTGTTCAAATTGCTTGACAGAATGTGCCATCTGTCCCGAAGCCAGTGTAATCACCTCACGTTCTTCATTCATTTGCCCATAAAGCCCTTTGAGTAACAGTACCACCGATTTAAGACTTTGAACCGTTTCAACTAAATCAATATCCATAGCCTTTGCATGGGGCATGGGTATCGTGGAGGCTTCCACCACTTCATCCTCGTCTCTGTCTAACATAAGTCCCCTTTTATAGTTCTAATTCTTTATCAATCGTTTTTATACGCATGAGTTGTTGTTCATTCCTTTTAATAAACTGTTCTGCCTGCGTGCTTAATTCTGGGTAGTCTTTTTTAAAGGCATTCATGACTTGAGAATCAAGTGGCAACGTACCAATCAAGCGAATTAATTCCTCGTTTTGTACGGAAGTCAGCTGATTACGCGCAATCGCTTGACTAAAAGGCGCAAATAAACCCGCTAATGATTTGGCTTGGTATTGTGCATTTGAAAGCAAACTATTGGCAATGTGAAGTGCCTCATTTGGGTTATCTTTTTTGAACTGCCGCTCAAACGCATCAAGCTTTTGTTGTTCTAATTGAACATCCCTCCCCATGACTTGATTCATCAAGGATGAGAGAGAAGGTTCTGATTTCCTGAAATGCTCATCCTTTGATAAAGAAGGCAAAGGCATTGATTCACTAATAAGTCCTCTTTGCCTTGCAAATTCTCGTCCCATTTGGGTGTAATCAAGGGTCACGTCTTTTGCACGATTTCGATTCAGTGCATAAACCAATGCTCTATCATGGGCAAACACTTCTCGACTGACAAAAACATCACAGCTTTTACGATGGCGAGTCATCGCCACATAAGTCGAGTGTGCATCATAATGATTAGTGGGTAAAACATAGGCTCTATCAACAGTCACGCCCTGCGCTTTATACACGGTGGCTGCATAGCCATGTTCCATATGCTTGTAATAATTGGTATTAACCTGAACAAGTTGTGGCTTTTTATTTAAATCATCGCGGTCAAGTGCTACGGTTATCACACCCGATTTTGCATCGATGCCTTGAATGGTACCCAGTGTGCCATTAATGACAGAAAGACTGTCTTCTCTTTTTAAGAAATAAACACGATCATTGACTGCAAATGCTCGTTCCCCACGCTCCATGCTAAAAACGATATCCTCGCCTAATTCGCCATCGCCGCGCTTAATTCTACGCGCCATGTCATTAAGCTCTGCGACATCTTTTCGAGTGTAGGCAAGAATAATTTGAGACTCGGATGGTTGTGCGATACGCACATCGTTCCACTGCTCAATTAAGGATTGTTTGGCTTCACTCGTTGTTTTAAACCGATGAATATGGTCATGGATGTCGTAGGCATGCAATGCATGCTCCACCTGACCCTGTGCCAGATGAAGCGAGGCCTCAACTTGCCATAGAGTCGTTTGGCGTCTAATTTGAGTTAATTCAGCATATTGGTAATTTTCGGCGATGCTTCTAAATGCGGCACCCGCTTCAATGGCTTGCAGTTGTTGCCAATCACCAACTAAAACCAATTTAGCACCTGCTTTTTCGACTTCGCGAGTAAGTCGCTCCATAGTACGAGAACCTAGCATTCCTGCCTCATCCACTACTAAAATATCGCGTGAATTAAGCGTTAACATCCCTTTATCCAACCGATAAAAAAGACTAGCAATCGTTCTGGATTCAATGCCTGAGCTATCATTTAAATTAAGGGCTGCAATCCCAGAAAGGGCAGCACCTTGCACCCGATATCCTGATTGTTCCCATGCTTCACGAGCAGCACCTAATAAGTAGCTTTTACCAGTACCCGCATAACCTAAAAGCGATTTCATGTCACCTATTGATGTCACATAATCAAGAGCAGTTTCCTGCTCTTGAGATAAGGTGCGATTGGATTTGGCATTACGTACCGCATGCTCATCAACTTGATGACCTTTTTGATGATAAAGTTTATCGGCTTGTTTCATCATTGCCGATTCGATAGCCAACATATCGTGCGTTGAAAAACGCTGTTTGCCTTCGGAATCCAGACCTACAAAAACCAGTTCAGCAGAAGACTTCACCCGTTCAAACACCAATTTAAATTGTTCGGCATCTTCCGTATGACGGTTAATAAAACGAGCTAAATCCTGATGGGTGAATGTAGATTGATTTCTTGTTAGTGCATCCAGTGCAATTTCTGGCTTCTCAAAAATCAATTGCCCATTTTCTTTGGCAATACGTTGATGATCAGCTAAGCGAGCCATGTGTTGTTGGGCACACTTGGCTCCTATTTTATATTGAGGCTCTAAGGGAATACCTTGTTCTTTATAGCTTCGATGATCTACTCGTTGATCGATACCATGCAATGCCAAATGACGGTTTTGAGAATTAGCCCATTCTTCACGCCAATGTTCAAGTAACCCCTTATCGTTCCAAGCCCTCTCTTTTAAACCAAATCCTTCTTCATCCACTTCACGCAAAGTTAAAAGAATATGTGCATGGGGTTGATGAAAACCATCATCACCTTTAGGGTTATGAAAACACACATCAGCCACCATACCTCGTGCAACAAATTCGGTTTTAACAAACTCACGCACCAATTCAGTATTTTGTTCAATGGTTAATTCACGGGGAAGAGCAAGCTGTACTTCACGAGCAAGTTGTGCGTCTTTACGATTTTCACCCAGTTCAACCGCATTCCATAATTTAGAACGCTCACTCATCCACTGTGGTGCACTTTCTGGTAGAAGTATTTCTTTATAAACAACGTCATATTTATCAGTATAGTCATAAATAGCACCACTCCGCTCATCAATAATTTTTTCTCCAGAGCGATACGCACTTGAAGCAACAACAGAGCGTCCTTGGGAGCGAGATATTGGTTGAGCGCTAAAACGATATATTGCCATGTCCTTATACCAATAATGAAATTTTCAATGAAGGGTTTATCTACTTTTTTTATCAGGATATCAAAGCGTACGTTGTAAAGCAACGTATAAGCGCGCACTTCACTTGCCAGTGCGGCTTTTATGGTCGCTTCGCTCCAATGTGGATTTTTTATTTTTATATTCTCTTGAAATTCCTTGTAAATCTCGTAAAATCTTACGTATGGATTAATAATAATATTAAATACTATGAGCGAAAAACAATCGCGGCTGGATGCCTTAAAGAAAAAACAAGAACAATTACGAGCACAAATTCAAAAATTAGAGTCTCTTGAAAAATCACGCGAACGAAAACGTGATACTCGCCGTAAAATTCTTGTTGGCTCCTATTTTATTGATAAAGCGAATCAAGAAGGAACTTTGTTTGATCTTTACCAAAAAATAGATAAATACATCAAAAGAAATGCAGATAGAGAGTTATTTCATTTAGAACCACTTACAGAAGAACAAAGTAATTCAAAATTAGAAGAATTGGAAGTACAATAAACATAAGGACTACCGATGAAATGGATTAAAATGATGTTTAAACCCTTTATTTGGATCTATAACAATCTTGATCCAATAGATGATGAATCCTCTTGCTTCAATTCATCTAAAAAGGACGATACCCGAGTCAATCCGGCAACCGGTCTTCCTATGAGAGGTGCTTTTGACACTTCCGGTAATACGCTGGGCACAAGTTCATCCAGTTGGAATAATGACTACAGTCGAAGTCACTCGTCATTTTCTAATTTTAATTCATTCAACAATCGCTTTTAAAACCATCAATAATGTCACTAACACTTTCAGACCAGGATAAAAAAATAATTCGTTTAGTAGAAGACCAAGTGAAACTACTAATTGAAAGAACAGCACCCGATCATGTTATCGTTTCGACCCTAATTGATTTCATACCAGACGTTCGCTGCATAGTCACAGCAACCTGTGAAAAACAACTTGATTTGTATTGCAAAGAATATCAACACTTTAATTACTTCCTGCAATTAATAAACCAATCTTCTTTGTAAATAAAAATGATTTTCAAATTTTTTGATATGGGGCGCTGCCCTGAGGTATCGTCACCTTTTTTAGCATAATATGTCCCATGCCAAATCATCCCACACTTCCTCTATTTTCTTTCTAAGGATTTGGCAGCCTAAATAAAAAAAGGAGGTGTAAATAGGTGAAAGTATGCTTTTCTTACTCTGATGGATTTTTTACTTCGAATTGGTTTAATATAAAACCCTTATCACACATTCTTTTTTAATGAAAATTATCGATGAAGTCCTAAAAGGGATTGTCAGCAAAGTAACCTACCATAATCCAGCAACAGGTTGGTCTGTTCTTAGGGTTCATCCACTCAATGCGCCACAACAACAAGAAACAGTGACCATCCACCAAACTAAAGTGTTTGCGGGTGCTACAATGGAGTTTATTGGCGCATGGACTATTGATAAAAAATACGGTCGTCAATTTAAAGCAAATAAGGCGATTGAGAAAAAACCAGCAACAGCAGCTTCCTTGGAAAAATATTTGGGTTCTGGTCTTATCAAGGGAGTTGGTCCAAAAACCGCAAGGAAAATTGTAAAGCACTTTAAGCAGGATACCTTAGACATCTTTGAATCCAATATTCAGCGATTAACTGAGGTTCCAGGAATTGCCACCAAAAAAATCAACATGATTGAGGTTGCATGGACGGAGCATAAAGCAATTCGAGATGTCATGATGTTTTTGCAACACCATGGAATAAGTACTCTTTTTGCAGTCAAAATCTATAAAAAATACCATGATGAAGCCATAAAGATTGTCACAGAAAACCCCTATCAGCTTGCAAATGATTTTTATGGGATAGGTTTTTTTTCAGCAGATAAAGTCGCATTAAGTCTTGGTGTCTCTCCTGATAGCCCGCAACGAATCATTGCAGCAATAAAGCATGTTTTAGCTGCAAGTCGAGAGCAAGGGCATTGTTATTTAACCTTGGCGCAAATTAATGCAGGAATCATCGAGTTAATTGACATGAACCTGGAGACTCAGCTCATAGAGCACCTTACCTTGATGGAGCAAGAACAGCAACTTAAAACCCGTGTGATCGAAAAAGAAAATCAAGAATTCATTGCTTATTACTCGAAAACTCTGTTTTATGATGAACAAACCGTGGCTCAAAAAATTAAAGACATGGGTGGTCTAGTTTCCTCCGATTCAGAGCGGATCACCTTGTGGATTAACACCTATTGTCAACGCAAATCAATTTCCTTAAGTGAGGAGCAGCGGGTTGCCGTAAGCCAAATTGTTCAGTATCGTTTTTCGGTGTTAACAGGGGGACCTGGTTGCGGGAAAACCACAACCACTTTGGTTCTGGTTAAGCTGCTTGAAGCGATGAAAAAAAATGTTCTTCTTGCAGCCCCAACGGGGCGTGCGACCCAAAGAATGACCGAGGTTATTGGGCGTGAAGCCAAAACCATTCACCGTCTTCTTGAGTGGAAAAGCGGTGAGTTTAAAATGAATGAAGAAAACCCACTGACCGCTGATTTTTTAATAGTGGATGAATGCTCCATGCTGGATGTCAGCTTAAGTGCCTCGCTATTAAAAGCAATACCACAACACTGCCAAATTCTATTTATTGGTGATGCCGACCAGCTACCTCCAGTTGGTGCCGGCAACGTTCTAAAAGATGTGATTGCCTCAGGGACTATCCCTTGTTTTCGCTTAACCCAAATATTTCGCCAAGCACAAGCTTCTTCAATCATCAAATACGCCCACGCCATTAATAAATCCCAAATCCCACCCATTAACTCACCATTTCACCAACCTGAATTGTGGCGTTCTGGGGAAGATTGTCTCTTTATTGACACCGATGAGGCGACCAAAGAACAACTGAGCTTTGTCTCCAGAGTAAAAAATCATTTTCAATGGAAAACTACCGATTTAGACGATACATCACAAGGAACCCCATTTGAGTTCAGGACGGAAGAAAAAATCACCTCTGCCTATGAGCAAGATTTTGAAATCCCCAATAAATTTAAACATGTTGATTTAAGTAAGTTGCAACACACTGAAAGCGAAGTGCAGGCTTTAAAGCTGTTATTAAAAAAAATTCATCCTTGGTCCTCCTTGCATTATGGCCTAAGTGCGGTTGATGTAGTGGTGCAATTGTATTTAAACTGGATACCTAAGTACCATGGGGCTACCACTGAAATTCAAATTTTAACCCCCATGACCAGAGGGACTTTGGGTTCTGCGAACTTAAATAATGTCATTCAAGATAAGGCAAATCCCTATTCTTTAGAGAAAAATCAATTAAAAGTTGGCGAGCGAATCTTTCGTGAAGGAGATCGTGTTATCCATAGGCGTAACAACTATGAGTTAAATGTGTTCAATGGAGACATTGGAACAATCATTCACATCGATAATGAAAACCTGACGTGTCTGGTTTCCTTTTTACCCGACAATAGAAAGGTTCATTACCAAAAAGAAGACATTATGGAATTGGATTTGGCTTATGCGATTACCATTCATAAATCACAGGGCAGCGAATTTGCAGCAGTGATTATCCCAGTGCTCACCCAACATTTTAAAATGCTGTATCGAAATTTAATTTATACCGGATTAACCCGAGCTAAAAAATTAGCGGTGTTTGTGGGTACCAGAAAAGCAATGACTATGGCTATTAAGCAGCAAGATACGAGTTTAAGACAAACTGCATTGGAGTTATTAATTAAAAAAGACCATTTGATGGCTGAATCAGCAGAAAAAGCGACTTAGCTCAATGAACCACTCTTTTCGATTCAAATTCCTCATCTCCTCATTCGCTAGAAATGCCAAGTTCTTAGACATAGTGTGTGTCAAGCCGTAAGTCAAAATAAAAAGAAAAAATAGTTAGGGTCAAGACTGTTTTTTTAATTTTTATTTATATAAAATGGCAATGTCTAAATTTCATAATTCGATATTTTCTGTGGATATCTCTTTTTACTCAGCAATCACTTATCAGCCAGAAAATTATAAAAGTCCTTTCTGTATCAGCGCTTTATCCATTTTAAAGCACCAAAATCTCATTTAAGTTATTCACAATTTCTGTGGATAAGTCTGTTTATAGACTGTCAAATGTGTTGTAGAACTTAGAGGTTAAGCCGATGATGCATCATGCGCCACTGTATTATTTGTCTTCCAACCCAAGAGCAATGAAGTGCTACACTTTTAATAAATTGTTGGGGGCATAATGTGTGGTCGATTTGCTTATGTGGCTTCTAATGAAGAATTAAAATCCCAATTTCATCTATCCAATGCAATTGAAATCACTCCAAGATTTAATATTGCCCCAGGTTCGCAGGTGTTGTGTCTTGTTAAAACCAATGCGGATGAAATCCAAGACGTGGTTTTGTATTGGAAATTCATTCCCTCTTGGGCAACCGACAGGAAAAAATTTAGAAACGTTATCAATGCACGTGCCGAAACAATTTTTGAAAAGCCAGCCTTTCGTCAAGTAATAAAATCCAAGCGTTGTTTAATGCTCATAAGTGGGTTTTACGAATGGCATCAAGAAAATGGTAGAAAACAGCCTTATTTTTTCCAAAAAAAGAATCATGAATTGCTGGCTGTTGCGGCACTTTGGGATACATGGAGGCATGATGAAGAGGTACTGCATTCATGTTGTCTGATTACTACCGATGCTAATCCATTGATGCAACCGGTACACCACCGCATGCCTGTTATTTTAGATGAGGCAGAACAAGAGATTTGGCTAAATAACACCCCATGCGTTAAAGAACAATTAATGAGCGTGCTTGACCAAATCAATCAAAAATATGGCAGAAGCACCATTCGTTTGGCAGCAGAAGGAAGCTCAAAACCTTGGGCTATGCGAGCCGAACTGAAATCACCCGCTTACACCACGCGGTGGAGTGATGTGCGGCAGGTAAGATTGTATTAATTTAAACCATGCCTTTTCTATCGAGAAGCCATCCTTCGTACCCTCTCTTGCCAATCAGTAATGTATGGATTGTCATAACCTTCAATTGATGCCACATGCAACGCCCATTGTTTTTCCCATGGGCTTGGAGCAAATTTTTGATTCCAAGCCATAAACAGTTGGCTTTGTGATGGGCTTAAAGATAAACCATAATGTTCTGCCATAAACAAATAAGCACGCGCCACGACTCCTTTGGAGGAATCCGGCGGTTCGGCACGCCGTAATTTTTGATCGATCTTCATCGCACACCCCAGATAATCAGTTTGCTCGGGCAGTACACCAAATCGATAGTTGGAGCGTGCTTGATTGACTAATCCTACTTCCGGCCATAAGTTATAAAGCTCGGACTCCACATGTCGAAATCGTTCATCCACTTTTTCGCAACATCGTCGCCCTTTATAAGGCTTACCCTGATTATCCTCACATATTGGCTCGCGCCAACATGCAAATTGTTGTCCAAAATGCTCAGCAGCCATAATGTGCTCCCATTCAATGCGATGGGCTCGTTTGATTGAGTCTGCTGCCTGCATGCTGCAACTGGCTAAATTGACTTCTTTATCTTCATAGCTGCATTGGCAATAAATAGTTTGTGGGTGCTGCTGAAATAATCGTGCTGCAATTTTCTTAGATTGTGAAAAAGAGCTTGGAGATTGGGCATAGCTTAGAGAAATAAAACATACTAAAAATAGGAATCGAAACATAAGACACCCTGAAAAAAGAGGTGGATTATAAAAGGTTACTAGAATTTTTCTAGAGTTGAGTAGCTGCTCTTTCGTAGCGGTGCGACTACTTAATGAGTTCGCTTCCAATCCTAAAATGCTGGCAACACGCCGGGAAATCTTCAGAAGAATTGGTCCATACCGCCGGATTATTCAAATAAAAACTCCTCCTGGCGATGTGCGGCACTAAAAAATCCTTCCTCAGACAGCTGCTTGCACACCTCTTTGATGGTTTCATGAGCAAAACCACGGCCACTTAAAAATCGATAAATTCTCGTTTTTGATTTTTCAGGATGCTCATCCCTTAATCCCCTGCTTTTGCGGCGTGCCTCATCCAATGCGCGTGGGTATTCATCGCCAAGATTCATCAACACCTCCTCAATCACTTCATCACTGACTCCTCTTTGGCGCAAAGACTGAATCGTAAACCGATTGCCTTTGTGCGCGTAACGCTGGGCAGTGCTCTCGGCAAGACGATGGTCACTTATTAAGTGCAGTTCATTAAGGCGCTTGATGGTCGATTGAATTAAGGCATCAATATCTGGCTTATCAGCAAAGGATTTTTCCAACTGCTTACTAAGCTCCCGCTCGGTATAGGGTCTTTCCGATAAAAGCTTCATTGCTGCATCAAGTAAGGCACTCATACTCACTCCTTTTTGTATCGTTTGCCAATGTACTTTTCATCAAAGTATCTTTTTAAAAGTCCACGTAAGGTGCCGCGACTTAATCCCAATAAATTGGCTGCCTTGCTTTGATTGTACTGACAGCGTGCCATCACGGTTTCAAGCAACGCAGGCTCAACCTGTTCTAAAACCATACGGCGTAAATCAATAACCCCATTGTCATAAGTCTTAAGATAACGCGAAATTAACTCACTGATTGCCTCAGACAAAGGCGGACATTCAATCTGCTTCTCATTCATAGTGTTATTGTTCCTTCTGCAAAATAACCGATACAATTTACTTGGCATTAACAATGCCAAGTGGCGCAGAAGAATAATTATTTTTGAATGAAGTCACAAGAAAAACTTAATTCAATCCCTTGAATTTTAAACGCATCGCCTCTATTTTTAGATTATCCAAAAACAATAATCAAGGAGATGTGATGAACGAGTTGAGAAGAACAGTGCCAATGTATCGTGAGATTGGAAGTTTGCTGGATAATTTTTTCAATTTGCAGCAACGTGATGATGCCTCATTTATCGAAACAAGTACTTGGTCACCCCTAGTCGATATTAAAGAAGAAAAAGATTGTTTTCTGGTTGTAGCAGATATCCCTGGGGTAAAAAAAGAAGATGTTTCTATTTCTTTAGAGCAGCATATACTGACGTTAAAAGGCGAGCGTCATTTTGAAAAGACAGAGCATCAAAATGGTTATACCCGCAGAGAACGTGCTCAAGGGCAATTTTACCGCCGTTTCAGCCTTCCCCAAACCGCAGATGATGCAAAAATTACGGCCCATTATGCCCATGGGGTGCTTGAAATAAAAATCCCCAAAAAAGAAGCTGCTACTGAGAAAAAAATAGAAATCACGGTACAAGAGTGATACTTTAAGGCCTCTTCAGGAGGCCTTTTGCAAAGAAGGCGCAATGTATTCATCGTTAAGGATGGCCCACTTGATAGAAATTGATTCCTCTTTGTTAAGTCAGTCTAATTTGGATGCCCTGATTAGTAAAATCATTGCTCAGCAAACAGCGCATGATGAGACAGATACGCAAAGCTTTAATGCAAAAAAACACCAATTACTGCAAAAAATCCAACAGGGGATTCTCGTCATTGTGTACGATGCAAAAGACAATTCTTATGAAGTTATCTCTTCTGAGGAATTTCAAAATAAGTGTGCACTTTAGAACAAAGCATGTTATTGCTGGGGAAAATCGTCAATGAGTAGGTTTTTCTTGAAAAATAAATCAATAAACTGATGTAACAAAACGGATAAGAAGCTACCCATGCGTGCTGCATGAGTTAGATAGTCAGATTGTGTCAAAATTGTTATCATAGCCCCCTTAGACTTGATGCAAGTAAAGGCTGTGAGTGACCTCGAATCTAAAAAAGAAACGATTTGGGCTGAAGTGTTTATTTATTGATCTAGAAAACAAAGCCCCCCCTTATGGCACGAACCGCAGCAGGGGCCGCATCCTAACTAATAGCACTCGCTACACAGCATTTGTTCTTTATTTTATGTGGCATGGGTTACAGGCCTGTTTTAAAAGTGAAGTGACCCATTTGCACACGTATCCTGACTGCCCCCGTAATAGCAAATCCATGATGCAAAAGTTATTCTTTATTTCGGATCGCATTATCTATGGTGGGTGCCCTTTACCCACTGTAAATAATGTGAAACGGGGGGAATGGGGATCTCCCCATCTAATGTATCAAGCTGCATTTTGTACATCAATGATCATGCCTAAGCCATCGCGATCAAGCAGATCTTGTAAGCAGAGTCGAACAAATTGATTTTTTGAATATCCAAGAATTTCAGCATACTCTGCTGCCATTTTAGGACTTACAAAACGTCGACCATGCTCTATATCACATAAGTATTGGCGAGTAATTCCAAGTTGTTTAGCAAATTCAATCTGGGTCATTTCTTCTCCTTGACGAATTGCTAACAAGTTGTTGGCAAATGTTAATTTGCTTCCTGTAATAGACTCAATAAAGTCCAGCGATGCTTTTGTTTCTTTAGTAATCATGTTTATGTACCTCAATAATTTCAGCGATTTCTATGTTTCCACTAGCTCCAATAACATATATGGCTCGATAAGCCTTGCTAAGTCTAATAGAGCGCTGCCCTTTCCGATCCCCTTTCAATGGCTCATCATGGAAACCAGGAATTTTACGAACAGCCAATAATCCATCATGAGCTACAGAATCAATCCATGTACCCACTTTCCTTGCAATATGAACCGGCACCGTTCTCAAACTATCTTTAGCTTTTTTGCTTACTACTACAGTAAATATATCCAAAATCTAATCTCTATATTCTTTATATAGATTATACCCCAATCTAGGGTACATTTCAAATTCATATTTTTTCTTAATTCAAATTTTAAGCGCATTGGATATACTGACGGTTAAATCGTAGACTATCTCTAGAGTACACCCTTTTGATAGTCAGCTAAATTAGAAAAATTGAAAATGTAATGCATTTGTTATACAATTAAAGTATAGGCACTTTTGGAGTAACTAAGATGAGTAAGGCGGCAACAATTAATGCTCGTATTGAGCCTGCTCTTAAAATGCAGGCCGAGGCGATTTTGCATAAGGTAGGTTTATCTACAGCCGAGGCAATTCGACTGTTCTATAGCCAGGTCTGTCTTCAAAATGGCCTGCCGTTTGAGGTAAAAATACCGAACAAAGAGACACGGGATGCCATGGCAGAACTGGAATCAGGTAAAGGCGAGCGATTTAAAACAATGAAGGATGTATGGGATTCTGTAGATAATGCTTGAATTAGAATTGGCGACACAATTTAAGCGTGATTTGAAAAAGATTACCAAACAAGGGAAAAGCCGGAAGCTTCTGGACTCCATTATTGAGCAATTGCAAAAGGAAGAGCCTTTGGATCTGAAACATAAGGATCATAGTCTTACCGGAAATTGGGGTGGTTATCGTGAATGCCACCTTACCCCCGATTGGTTATTAATTTATAAGATCATTAAAGATGATCGCATACAATTGTTACGATTATCGCGAACAGGCTCTCACAGCGATTTGTTTGGATGAGTTTTAGTTGTGTCGCGACCTGTCGCAAAGAAAAAGTTTATTTATAAGAAAATCGTTACCACCCAGTGTGATGTAACCATAATTCAGAAATAATTTGCCGAGCATCATGATTTAAAACAGATAGCGCTTGCACAAAATTGGGTGCTTGGGTTTTCTCAAGAAGTTTTTGACCATCTTCTGGATTAAAAAAAGAATACATCATCGCCAACAGCACTTGTTTTCCATGACTGTAGCCACCCATAGCGCTTTGAATAAAGCTGTAATTAGGTTCTAATTGTCATTTTTTCTGTGCAGCATCAAGAGATGATGCCTTTATATTAAAAAATTCAACGCCTACTATTTGAATCCCTTTCTTCCATGCTGCAACAAATAAATCATCAGTCATATGCTATTAACCCTTAAAAAATTTACCCATTATACCTTTTTGTGTCGCAAGTGTCGCGGTGTCGCAGGTTTAATTATAATCGGATTTCAATTATGAAAACAAAGGGGATTTAACTCCAGGGTCATTTTGCTTCCCTCTTTGGTTAATCGTAGTATCCGGTGTTCAATTAAAATCGTTATTGCGTTATCACGGCGCTCAATATCACGTAATGGACTTAAACGTTGAATATCGCGTGCAGTGATTTGATTCAGCCCTTTATCCTTAAGCCACTGAAACAGTGTTTGCGCATCGGCTAGTTCATTGGTTTGATTTCCTGCATCAAATAATCGCCTTGTTTCTTTCATGTGCCAATGAATGATCTCAATGGCTTGCTCCATCGATTCCGAACCAATATCGCCCATTTTTCCTTCAAACAAATGAAAAAGAGCGGCAAGCCGTGCTGCGTTTTCAGCGGCTTTACTGGCAAAGTCCTGAAGCCCTGCCCACTGTCCCTGATAATTTAACCCAGACTCAACAGCATTAAAAAACTGTACCCAAGCTCGTTTTGCTTCAATACTCATAAAAAGGGTGGGTAGCTTGTGACATCCTTTTCTGTTTAAATTTAGCGATTGATTCAAGCAGTCAGTAATTCGTGCTTCATAACCATCGAGGTAGGATTTTGAGTCAGGTGGCTCTTGATAGAATCGAACACCCATGGCGCTTTTAGGGTAGGCCAGCAGACAACGAGGTAAAAAGCCGCTTTGTCGGCTAATATTTTGATGCTGATTGGTCATTGTTTGCAACAAAAAAGGCTGCATCATGAGATTTAAAGTGAGCCTTCGATGTTGCAGGGTAAAGCTGTCTGTGGTTTTTCGGTGTGCCGTAAACGATTTTCCATCCCATAAACGATTGAGTAGGGCAACAAAGCGAGCAGGGTTGGATTGCATGCTGTGACTGCCCAATACAATACCCGCCTCATCAGACCACAATGAGGCACTTGGCCAACCACGCGCTAAATGGATGGCCAGTGCTTCCTGGGTTGCGTCTTCAAAATACAAGGTAGGTAGCAAGGGAATATCTGGTTCAATGCGAATGAGTCGTGCTAAAAAGTCTTTATAAAATGTAGTATCTTCACCCGTCATCATGGCGCGTTTGATTTGACTCAACAAGCCATCGCGCTCCATTTGCCAGGCTTGATGCAGTGTTAATGCTGCCTGCACATCTGGTTCGCGATTTTTTCTGATCTCAGCTTCCCATGACCTTGATGGTTTTGAAAATACGTTATTAGCAGCACTTTTGCGTTCGCCTGATTGGGCAACTACTAAAAAGTAAAGAGAAACAGGGCTTATTAAGTACCTGTCGCGGGCGACATTGCCAAGCGCTTGGCAAGCCAGTGAAAGATTGGCCAAAGCACTGCATGCAACTAATGCTATCGGTTGCTGACCGTAGCATTGATAAGCGGTTACGGCTTTTCCAAGGATGGAAGGAAGCGCCTCTGCGGGATAATGTGTTTCTGGATCCAATGCGGGCAAAAGAGGTCTTGGATTATCCCATTGGATTTTGTCGTCTGACTTTTGACTCAAAGACAGTATGTTATTTTCAGTGAAGCTCATGCCATAAGAAACCTAAGTCATATACCTACAGGCGATTATTTTTCACTTCAAAAAAATAGATGTCTTTTGGAAGGCTACTTTTAGGTAGGTAAATAACCCGCCCTGGTCCGCATTATTTAAGAGGCGCGGCGGGTATGGTTGACTTTATTATAACCTGTTCTCCTTCAAATAAGGAACAATCGATGAACTTAATTAAGCAGACGATGACGTTAATACAATAAAAATAGATGTTTTGTAAAGTTCTTTTATACATTTACTTGTATATTATATTGGTAGGTGTATAATATAATTATTATGAAAAAAATAATATTTGTTGGTCATTCTCTTGAAGAAATTAAAGGTTTCTCGCTGGAAGCGAAGCGAGAAACAGGATATCAGTTAGACCGAGTTCAGCGAGGGAAAGACCCCTTGGATTGGAAACCGATGCAGGGGATTGGTTCTGGCATTAGAGAAATCAGGGTTCGAGATAAAGATGGAATTTATCGGGTTATTTATGTAGCTAAATTTGAAGAGGCTGTTTATGTATTGCATGCTTTTCAAAAAAAGACTCAGAAAACAAGTCAGCATGATATTGAGATTGCCAGTAGGGCGTTTAAAAGAGTGTTAGAGGAGAGAAATCATGAGTGATTTACAACATTTTGACAGCGTATGGGATGCTTTAGAAAGCGACCCCGTTAAAGCAGAAAATATGAAATTACGTTCAGCGTTAATGATTGCGATTAATGATCATATTGAGGAGATGGGGCTTACTCAGGCACAAGCTGCAAAAAGACTGCATATTACACAGCCACGAGTTAGTGCTTTAACTAAGGGTAAAATTGAAGAGTTTCGCTTGGACACCTTAATTAATATGGTGCATCGACTTGGTCTGCATGTGACAATGAAGATTGCTGCATAAAGCCCGCTTAAGAACGGGCTTTTCCCCTAATCAATTCAGCCATTCTATCCGCTTTATTTTGTCGGCTTTCATAATGCGAATAACATTGCTTTCTTAATTCATCTGATTCCTTCTGATCGCACATCTTTTTTAATTGTTGAATGCTTTCTGTCATTCAGCACGCTAAAGGGACCGTCGATCAGCAGCTAAAGGGACCGCCAAAAATGTCAAAACGGTACCTATCAAACTTGTCCACTTTTAGTTAATTATAACCTGTTATTTTCGCTTTTTTGTTTCTCTTTCTCCTCTGTAGCTTGGACCATCTAATGTAATCCTGTATGCATTGTGTCTTAACCTGTCGATAGTAGCTGCGGCAAGTAATCGATTAGGGAAAGCAGAACCCCATTCGCTAAAGTCCAGATTGGATGTAATGATTGTTGATGCGCGCTCATATCGTTCTGAGATTAAGTCGTGAAAATCCTCATCTTGTGGGTTGCGTAATGGCCTTAGTCCAAAATCATCGATGATTAGTAGTGGCATTTTCACCAGTTCTGAGAACTTTTTATCAAACTGTCCTGATGCTCTAGCTGCCTGCAACTCATTAAAGATTTGATTTTGTGAAAGCCAGAGCGTATCTATGCCTCTTTGTATTGCACATCTGTTCGCTATAAAAATGTTGCTATTCCTTTATTTTGGCGTGCATTGGGGAAATGCGGCAACTCTACAGCTCAAGAACGAATTGAAATATTAAAACGATTTATAACCTGCTTTGGTAAAGCAGTTATAAGCGATTTTTGCGGAGATAGAGAGTTTGCTTCTATTGACCTATTAAAATACCTTTTTGCAGAATCTATCCCCTTCACTTTACGTATTAAGGGGGATTGCAAAGTTAAAAATAGCAGAGGGGAGTCGGTTCAAATTAAGAGCTTACTTAGAGATATAAAGCCAGGTGAGTCAAGGGTTATGAAGCAAATTATTGTTCTAAAACAACGTGTTGATATCGTTGCTTTTCGTGACTCTAGTGGCGATCTTGTGATTGTAGCAACTAACCATAACATTGATACGGTGCAAGATAGACATATTAATCGCAATCAGATCGAAACCATGTTTAAGGCAATGAAAACGCAAGGATTCAATCTTGAAGATACTCATATAACAAGCCCAGAGCGATTGGAACGACTGATGGGAGCAATGGTTATGGCTTTTGCGTGGTCTTATAAGCTCGGGGATTATATCGATGAAGAGCGTCCGATTAAAGTAAAAGCGCACGGTAGAAGGCTAAGAAGCGTTTTTAAAACTGGATTTAAATTCTTAATCAATCTGTTTAGCAATATTAGCCAGAGAATGGAGGAATTTATCGCAGTTATTTCGCTCATATTTCATGATGATAAATTTGCATTTAAATCAATAAATTCAAGGTGGTTATAAAAATCATGGTGTACTATGCTGTAAAAGTGAACTAAAAACAATCAGATTGGAGTGATGCTTACCTTAATTTGATTTATTCAACAACGCCCTTTGCAACACATATTTTGTTCCTCCCAGTTTTTTTTGCTTGATAGAGCGCTTCATCAACACGTTCGACTAGTTCTTGTTCGTTATTCACATCAAGCTCAGGATAAGAGATTACTCCTATACTTACCGTAACACGAATAACCTGAACGCCTTCAGTTACTGACGTGTCTTCAATCATGCGCATTATTTTCTCACTTACAGTGAGTGCGTCTTCCTTCGAGGCACCTGGTAAGATAATGAGAAACTCTTCTCCTCCATATCGTATGGATATATCATCTTTACGAATGGATTTCGCAACAGTTTTTATTACCTGAATTAGAACTCTATCACCTGCTAGATGGCCATAACAATCATTGACCTTTTTGAAATAATCAATATCCAACATAATCAATCCTAATGGAGTGGATGAGCGAACCGAGCGACTGAACTCTTCACTTAATCTTGCCATTCCAAAGCGACGATTATAAATTCCGGTTAAAGGATCAAGAGCAGCCATTTTTTGCAAACGGTCGTAATTCAAAGCATTATTTAGAGAAATAGACATGCTTTGACATAAGAAATCAAGACTCGAAATGAGTTCTTCTTGAAATGGGGCAACATTTGCTAAAACAAGTACCCCAAGCGGTATCCCTTTGTAGGGTAATGCCATGACTAATACCTCTGATGGGCGAAAATCCGTTAAGACCCCTTCAATTGTTACATCATCAGGTATGCTTATTTTCAGCTTAGTACCAGTTTGTAATACCCGGTAGATAGAGTCACTATTTTTTAGTGTCTCAGGAGCACGGATTCCGTAGGATGCTGCGATCATCATCTCGCCATCAGATGCTATCAAAAACGCACCTGCGTTTGCATTCATATGCTTCAAGAGATGTTGAAGAGCCTGTGTTGTCAAGCTATCAAGTTCAAGTTGACTGGTAAGCATTTCAGAAAAAGAACGTATTGCAGCATGGCTGTGGTGTGACTTTGCAAGCGCATCGATAAGATAGTTAAACGCTTTGCTGGTTTCACCCAGCTCATCCTCCGAATCCACTTCTATCATACAATGCTCTGGTGAGCACTGATCTAAATTTCCTGTGCGTGATAGTTCTATAAGGCTCGCTTCGACCATTTTCATGCGATTAACCAAGAAACGAAGTCTTTTACCGACTACTGCCCTAGCTAACCAGATATTGACACTGCCAACAATAAATCCAGCAGTCATACAAGATACAAAAAACCAGGGCGTAATTACAAGTTCTCTAGGTATACCCATGATGAGTAGAAAAAATGGGAAGACGATACCCATCAGCAGGCCCAGCCCAATCATCCAAATGCTTAAATCGTTAAAAACTTTCCGTGTAAGATGAATCATGATTCCTTCCAACATGTGTTTAGTGCTTTGTTATCACTTTGAAACTAGTATACTTTAAACATTAAAACAATGCGAACTCATCACAACAGAGGGGCAAGTAAACTGGTTTTAATGTAATGAACCATCCCACCCACTAAGTTGGCAACTTATAGTTACCAGCGTAGTATTCAAATTGGATAATTTAAAACTGGATGGGAGATTCATAATGAATATTAGCTTATTAGGACTAGATATAGCCAAGAATATTTTTCAATTACATGGGGCGTTGTTGAATAAATCAAATTAAGGTAAGCATCACTCCAATCTGATTGTTTTTAGTTCACTTTTACAGAGACAGGCATACCCAGAGATGTCATTCGGTTTAATGCGCGCGTAGCTATCCCACCTTCTGCTTTTTGCTGCGGAATCTCTCTAGCTTTCATGCTCGGTCCGATAATTTTCTTGTATCGTAACATGCACAATTCAACATGACTTCGTAGCCCATAATCATTTTCTTTTTGCCATGCCATACGCCCGATACCTTCAAGTTGACGGATGTGTTTGTCACGTTGGGTAGTACCATCCTGGCTAATAACGGCATCTGATGGAGGAGGGATAATAATGCTCGGCATTGTTGAATAAATCGAGTGTTTTTAAAATATCACGATAACTTTGACCAAGAAACCAGCTACTGCTACTGTACCAATCAATTTTCTCATCCGGATCTTCATGCCCAATAAACATACCGAAAAAT
>Ga0272446_1000854_pt1 | contig 46556 bp, 42 predicted proteins | sample YNPCB0061_FD_194587 | JGI IMG/M metagenome (GOLD analysis project Ga0272446, IMG submission 194587) | Hot spring microbial mat communities from Yellowstone National Park, WY, United States - YNP-CB-006-1 | ecosystem: Environmental > Aquatic > Thermal springs > Hot (42-90C) > Sediment | place...
CGGCCTCCGCACCCCCAAGGCCTCCGTCGCCGACAAGGGCTTCGTCCGCATCGGCGCCGGCCTCCGCACCCCCAAGGCCGCCGTCGCCGACAAGGGCGCGGTCCGCACCGGCGCCGGCCTCCGCACCCCCAAGGCCTCCGTCGCCGACAAGGGCGCGGTCCGCATCGGCGCCGGCCTCCGCACCCCCAAGGCCGCCGTCGCCGACAAGGGCGCGGTCCGCATCGGCGCCGGCCTCCGCACCCCCAAGGCCGCCGTCGCCGACAAGGGCGCGGTCCGCATCGGCGCCGGCCTCCGCACCCCCAAGGCCGCCGTCGCCGACACGGGCGCGGTCCGCATCGGCGCCGGCCTCCGCACCCCCAAGGCCTCCGTCGCCGACAAGGGCGCGGTCCGCACCGGCGCCGGCCTCCGCCGCGCCTGACGCCCGGAGCTGGGGGCTCCCGCCGCGGGAGCCCCCGCCCCCGCCTCCCGCCCACCGCGCCAAGGACCGCACCGATGGCCCAGGACCGGACGCCGATCGTCGCCTTCCACCGCCTGATCCCCGGCATCCCGGCGCCCGAGCGCGCCGACCGCTCGGGCCTCGGCGGGCTGCCGACACGCGCCTTCCGCTACTGCGATGCCGTCACCACCGCCTCCGGCTACGGCTGGCACATCACCGCCCCGCTCGAGTTCAGCCTGATGTGGGACGGGCACGAAGTGCTCTGGACCTGCGAGGAACTCGAGCATGAGTGGATGCCGCTCGGCCTCGGCGCCGTGCAGTATCCGCATTTCCGCGCCCGCTTCGATGCCGAGGTGCCGGAGGACATCCGCGGCTTCTCACCGCCCTTCCTGACCGGCCTGCCGGAGCCAGGCGTCGTGCAGATGTGGACCGGCCTCTTCGTGCGCACGGCCCCCGGCTGGTCGCTGCTCTCCCGCGCGCCGGCCAACCTGCCGCGCAACCCGCACTACGAGCAGTTCGAGGGCGTCGTCGAGTTCGACAAGTGGTTCGGACCGCTCTTCACCAACATCCGCCTCACCCGCACCGACACCCCGGTGCAGATCACGCAGCTCCGTCCCATCCTGCAGGTGATGCCGGTGCCGCAGTTCGCCTATGCGGATGCCATCCTGAACGCCGCGACCGTCACCGACGCCCTCACCCAGTGGGGCGAGGCGGAATGGGACGCCTATCGCGACAGCGTCGTCACCCCCGCCATGGCCGAGGAGCACCAGCCCGGCCGCTACGCCGCCGAGGTGCGGCGCCAGCGCCGCGCCGCGGGCTGCCCCTTCGCCGCCATGGCCGCCGCACGGGAGGCCGCGCCGGCCGCCTGATCCCCGACTGGCCGGCACGACCTGAAGCCGCCGGTTCGCGCGGACCGGCGGCTTCTCCGTGCCTGGACTCCTGCGCTGCGCGGCGCATCATCCGCCGCAGGAGGAGACGCCGATGAACGATGCCCCGCCCCCGGCGGAGACGCCGCCGCCCGACGCCAAGCAGATCGCCGAACTCGCGCGCCAACTGACCGAACTGCTCCGCCTGCGCACCCTGCCGATCGGCATGAAACTGTTCGAGAGCGCCGAGGAGATGGGGAAGATCCCCGGCCTGCGCCGCCCGCCGGAGGGGCGGAGGTTCTCCACCTGCCAGCTCGTCACCCAGGCGCGCATCGCCGGCTTCACCCTCGGCATCACGCATGAGAACGTGCCCGCCTTCTCCAACTGCGGCGGCGTGATCGGCCTCAATGAGCCGTCCGAGCTCTACCTTTCGGGCCGCAAGTTCGAAGGGGTCTGGTTCGAGAACCGCGAGGCCGCGCGGAAGCACCAGGCCGAGATGCCGCGCGTGCCGCCGCGCTACGCGGGCCTCTGCGTCTCGCCCCTGCGCAGCGCGCGGCTCGACCCGCCGGACATCTGCCTCTTCTACGCCAATCCGGCGCAGATGATCCTCTTCATCAACGGCCTGCAGTGGAAGACCTACAGGCGCTTCGACTTCTCGGTGACGGGGGAGAGCGCCTGCGCCGATTCCTGGGGCCGCGCGCTGCGCGACCGCGCGCCCTCGCTCTCCATCCCATGCTACGCCGAACGCCGCTATGGCGGTGTGGCCGATGACGAGATGCTGATGGCCCTGCCCCCGGCCGATCTCGCCACCGCGGTCGAGGGCCTGCTCGGCCTGTCCAGGGCGGGGCTGCGCTATCCGATCATGCCCTATGGCCCGCAGGCGGACCCGGCCGAGGGCATGGCGAAGTCCTACGCCGGCAAGGTCTAGCCGGGGCCGCCGCGGGCAGAGGATGAGGGCCCGACGGCCGGCCGCCCGGGCGCGGACCCTCCTTGGCCGGGATCAGTCCGCCGCCATGCCGATCGGCGGCTGTAGCTCCGGCGGCAGTGGGCAGACATAGGGGGTCGCGGCGGTGCGGGCCTGGTGGTCCGCCTTCGCCGCGGCGAGCAGTTCCGGCTTCAGGATCACGTCCACCGCCGTGCCGGCCATGATCTTCGCCACATGGACGAGGCCCTTGTGCGCGATGCCGGACTTGCCCTGCGCCGTGAGCTGCCAGGAATGGCCCGGCGTGCCGATGGCATAGGTCGCCCCCCGCGCCTGCACCGTCGGCACCTTCCAGGAGACGTCGCCGACATCGGTCGAGCCGACGCCCCCCTTCCCCTTCGCCTCCAGGGGCACGATGAAGTCGCAGAGCGCCTTGCCCCGCTCGACCTCGAGCCCGTGCCGCCGGTAGGCCGCGGCGATGTCCTCATCGGTCAGGGTCTTCTGGATCTCGCGGGCGAAGGCGTGGTCCGCCTCGTCGAACTGCGGCGGCCCGAGGCGCAGCATGTTCTCGTACATCGCCCGCTCGAGCGGCGTGTTGCCGAGCAGGTTGGAGACCGCGCTGACCACCCGGGTGGTGACCGTCGTCTCGGTCATCAGCGCCGCGCCGTCCGCGATCTTGCGCACCCGGGCCACGAGCTGGTTCAGCCCCACGAGGTCGCGGGCGCGGATGAGGTAGCGCACCTTGGCCGTGCCCTGCACCACATTCGGCGCGATGCCGCCGGCATCGAGATAGGCGTAGTGGATGCGCGCATCCGAGGGCATGTGCTCGCGCATGTAGTTGACGCCGACATTCATCAGCTCCACTGCGTCGAGCGCCGAGCGCCCGAGCTCGGGTGCGGCGGCGGCGTGGGAGGAGCGGCCGGTGAAGGCGAAGTCGATGCGCGTGTTGGCCAGCGAGACCGCCTCGTTCACCCCCGTGAACGCGGCCGGGTGCCAGCAGATCGCGATGTCCACGTCGTCGAAGGCGCCGTCGCGGACCATGAAGCCCTTGGCCGCGCCGCCCTCCTCGGCCGGGCAGCCGTAGTAGCGGACCCGCGCCTTGACCCCGTTCTTCTCGATCCAGTCCTTCACGGCCGAGGCGGCGAGCAGCGAGGCGGCGCCGAGCAGGTTGTGCCCGCAGCCATGCCCGCTGCCGTCGCCGGGCAGCGGCCGCCGCTCGGCGACCCCGGCCTCCTGCGACAGCCCCGGCAGGGCGTCGTATTCGCCGAGGATGGCGATGACCGGCCCGCCCTCCCCCGCCTCGCCCATCACGGCCGTCGGGATGCCGGCGAGGTTGCGCGTGACCCGGAAGCCGTGCGCCTCGAGCATCGCCGTGTGCTCGGCGCAGGAGCGGTATTCGTTGTAGCAGAGTTCCGGCATGCCCCAGACGCGGTCCGAGAGGGCGATCGCCTCCTCGGCCTTGGCGTCGACGTGGCGCCAGATCTCCTCGCTGTTCTGCATCGGGGCCTCCGGGCGGGTGGTGTGCGCGAAGTCTCGCCCGCCGCACGACGGTGGTCCAGACCGCCCCCCCGCCCGGGCCGCCTCAGCGCCGGGGGCGCAGCGGGAGGGCGGCGGGCGCCGGCCTCATCGCGCGCGGCAGGCGCAGGCGAGAGCCGCGCCCGCGCCCCTCATCCCGCCCATCCTGCAGCATGACCGCGGCGCCGATCTGCACCGAGCCGAAGGTCAGGCCGGAGAAGAACCACAGCATCGCGATCACGGGCGCACCGCCATGCCTGAGGATGAGGCTGCCGACCCCGCCCGGGTCGGCCCAAAGGACCGCGCCCACGAAGAGCGTGGAGAGGCCGAAGCCGACCAGCCCGTGCAGGACCATGAAGCGGATGGCGAGGGGAAGGCGGCGCAGGCGCATCGCGGCTCTCCTTGACGGCAGGAACATGGGCCGGGTGCCGGCGCGGGGCATGTGACACCGTCACACGGCGCGCCGCCGCAGCGGCTCGAGCACGGCGGGATCGGTGATCGGCGCCGTGTCCCAGGGCGGTTCCGGGGGCGGGTCGAGGGTTTCGAAGACGGTGGCGAGTTCGATCGCGCCCGTCGCGGCCGGCCGGGGATAGGGCGTCGGGTCCGGCTCGCCCGGGCGCTTCGGCCGGCCGATGGCGAGGAAGAACGCCTCCAGCCCCGCCGGGATGAGCATCCACAGCATGCGGAACGGAACGGCGCCGTCGTTGATGAAGCCGTGGCGGGCATGCGGCGGCGCGACCATGAAGGTGCCGGCGGTGACGCGCCGCACCTCGCCGTCGAGCCGCGCGAGGCACTCTCCGGCCACGATCCAGAAGATCTCGGTCTGCGCCGGATGGGCGTGCTCGCGGATCTTGCCGAGCGGCGGCAGTTCCTGCAGCCCGGCCGAGAAGCCCGCCGGCGCGCCGGCCATGTGCGGCGCCGTCAGCACCTCGATCCAGCCATTGGCGGGCTCGGGCTGCCAGTGCTGCTCGCCCCGCCCGGGCGGGATGACGATCATGCGGCCCATGGCTCAGTGCATCCGCGGGTGCTTGAGGAAGGCGGCCCGGTCGCCCGAGACGATGGTGACATCCCGCGCGCCCTGCGCGCGGCCGAGCCTGAGCCGCACCGTCGCCCCCGCCTCCCCCGAGGCCCAGACCGCCCGCCACAGTTCCGCGAGGTCGGTCACCGCCGCGCCGCCCACCGCCAGGACCCGGTCGCCGCTCCTCACCCCGGCCCCTTCCGCCGGCCCGCCGGGCGCGAGGGAGGCGATCGCCACCCCCTCCTCATCCTCGGTCGCATAGAGGCCGAGCCAGGGCCGGGCCGGGCGGTTCACCCGCCCATAGGTCAGCAGGTCGTTGAGCACCGGCGAAAGCCGGTGCACCGGCACCACCATGTTGAGGTCGAGCCGCCGCCCCTCCTCGCCCTGCTGCAGGATCAGCGAGCCGATGCCCATCAGCCGCCCGTCCGGCCCGATCAGCCCCGCCCCACCCCAGGACGGGTGGGCGGGGGCGGTGAACAGCGCATCCTCGAGAAGGTACTCCCAGTAGCCCGCGAAGGGCTGGCGGGCGACGAGCTTGGCCGCGACGGCCTGGCCCCGCCCGCCGGCGGCGGCGAGCACGACGGGTGCGCCGATGCGCAGCGCCTCGCTGTCGCCGAGCTCGATCGGCTCGACGCCGAGCCGCCCGAGCGTCTGCACGAGGCCGAAGCCGGTCTCCTGGTCCACCGCGAGGGTGTGGCCCTGCACCGCCCGCCCGCCCGCCGCGGTGATCCAGATCGTCTCCGCCTCGGTCACGAGATAGCCGATGGTCAGCACGAGGTCGGGGCGGATGACGACGCCGCTGCCTTCCCGCTCCGTGCCGAGGACGCGCGCGGTGAAGGCGTCGGGCGGGACGAGGCTGCGCAGCCCGACCACGCGGCCGAGCACCGCGTCGAGGTCGAAGGACCATTCCGCGGGATCGGGCTGGAGGTGTTCGGGGATCTCCCACTCGTCCTTGGCCATGCTGCGTCCGTCGGGGCTGCGCGTCGGGGGTTGCGCGCGCAGATTAGCACGGCGCGGGGCGCGGCGCAGGACACCCGGCCGGTCCGCGCCCTCCCGCGCCCCGTCCCGATGGTCCCCGGGATCGCGACGCCTCCTTCGCGCCCTCAGGCCGCGGTCGGCGGACGGGCGAGAGCCGACCTCCCTCGCCTCCCGGCGGAGTCCCCGATGCGCCCTTCGGCGCGCCCCGTTCCGGGTGCTCTCGCCATGGTGGGCGACTGCGCTAGGCTCCCGGGCGCGATGGAGACCGCCCCGGAGGAACTGCAGCAGGGCCTGCGCGCGATGGGGTTGCTGCCCGCCGGCGCGACGGCGCGCGGCACGCCGCTCGCGGGCGGCGTCTCCTCCGACATCTGGCGGGTGCTGCTGCCCGACGGGCGCGCGGTCTGCGTCAAGCGCGCCCTGCCGAAGCTCAAGGTCGCCGCGGAGTGGCGCGCCCCCGTGGTGCGCAGCCGCTACGAGGCGCGCTGGCTTGCCCTTGCGGCGGAGGCCGCGCCGGGCGCGGTGCCCGCCCTGCTTGGCCAGGACGAGCGCACCGGCACGCTGGCCCTGGAATGGCTCCCGCCCGAGGATCACCCGGTCTGGAAATCCCTGCTGCGGGAAGGCCGCGCGGATGCCGCCTTCGCCGCCGAGGTCGGCCGGCGCATCGCGCGCATCCACGCCGCCGCGGCGCGGCGGCCCGAACTCTCCGCCGAGTTCCCGACCGACCAGCTCTTCCACGCCATCCGGCTCGAGCCCTACCTGATCGCGACCGCGCGCGCGCATCCCGACCTCGCCGGCGCGCTCGAGGGTCTCGCCGCCCGCACCGCGGCGACGAAGCGCACGCTGGTCCATGGCGATGTCAGCCCCAAGAACATCCTGGCCGGGCCGCGAGGGCCGGTCTTTCTCGACGCGGAATGCGCCTGGTGGGGGGATCCGGCCTTCGACCTCGCCTTCTGCCTGAACCACCTGCTGCTGAAATGCCTGTGGGTGCCGCCGGCGGCGGCGGACTTCCTGACCTGCTTCGAGGCGCTGGCCGCCGCCTATCTCGCCGGCGTGGCGTGGGAGGCGCCGGCGGTGCTCGAGGCCCGCGCGGCGAACCTCCTGCCCGGCCTCTTCCTCGCCCGCGTGGACGGCAAGAGCCCGGTCGAGTACCTCACCGAGGAGAGGCAGAAGGCGCGCGTGCGGCGCGTCGCGCGCGCCCTCATCGAGAACCCGCCCGACCGGCTCAAGACCGTCCGCCTCGCCTGGGGCGAGGAGATCGGCGCCTGACGGGCCAGCGCGTGGACGCGCCGCGGCGCCTCGGCTACCTGGAAAGCCGCCGGCGCGCCGCGGCGGCGTCAGGGTCGGGACACGGAACCAGCGCATGAGCAGCACCTCCATCGCCGGCCTCCGCGGCCGCCGGGTCTGGGACAGCCGCGGCCGGCCGACGGTCGAGGCCGAGGTCCTGCTCGCCGGCGGCGCGCGCGGCCGCGCCATCGCGCCCGCCGGGGCCAGCACCGGCAGCGGCGAGGCGCTCGACCGCCGCGACGGCGGCGCGGCCTTCGGCGGCTATGACGTGAAGGGCGCGGTGGCGGCCGTGAACGAGGAGATCGCGCCCCGCCTCGCCGGCATGGACGCCGCCGACCAGGCCGGGCTCGACGCCGCGCTGATCGCCCTCGACGGCACGCCGGACAAGTCGCGTCTCGGCGCCAACGCCACGCTGGCCGTCTCCATGGCCGCCGCCCATGCCGCCGCGGCCGCCGCCGGGCTGCCGCTCTGGCGCCACCTCGGCGGGGAGGAGGCGAGCCTGATGCCGCTGCCGCAGATCCAGATCCTCGGCGGCGGCGCCCATGCCGGCCGGCGGGTGGACATCCAGGACTTCCTCGTGCTCTGCCCCGCCGCCACCTCCTTCGCCGAGGCGCTCGACTGGACCGCCGAAGTCTATCGCGCCGCCGGGGCCATCCTGAAGGCGCGCGGCCTCCTTCAGGGTGTCGCCGACGAGGGCGGCTGGTGGCCCGCCTTCACGGCCAACGAGCAGGCGCTCGAGACGCTGGTGGCGGCGATCGAGCGCGCCGGCTTCACCCCCGGCGCTCAGGTGGCGATCGCGCTCGACGTCGCGGCGAGCGATTTCGGCCGGGGCGGCCGCTACCGGCTGGGGCTCGAAGGGCGCGACCTCGACACCGAGGGCATGATCCGCCTCCTCCTCGGCTGGCTCGACGCCTACCCGATCGCCTCCATCGAGGACCCGCTCGCCGAGGACGACGCCGCCGGCTTCGCCGCCTTCACGCGCGAGGTCGGGGGCCGCATCCAGGTCGTCGGCGACGACCTCCTCGTCAGCGACGCCGCCCGGATCCGCGCCGCGGCCGCGGCCGGGGCGGTCAATGCGGTGCTCCTCAAGCCCAACCAGCGCGGCACCCTCACCGAGACCCGCGCCGCCTGGGACGCGGCGCGCGAGGCCGGCTTCGCCGGCATCGTCTCCGCTCGCTCGGGCGAGACCGAGGACGTGACCATCGTCCACCTCGCCCTCGGCTGGGGCGTCGGGCAGTTGAAGGTCGGCTCCTTCGCGCGCTCGGAACGGATGGCGAAATGGAACGAGGCGCTCCGCATCGAGGAGAGCCTCGGCGAGCGCGCGCGCTTCGCCGGCGGCGGCGTGCTGGGGCGGTCGCGGTGAAGGGGCTCCTGGCGGATCCCCGGAGAGGGGCTCTGCCCCTCCCCGGACCCCACCCCACCAGAGGCCGAAAGGCCTCTGGACACCGGAATCCGATCGGGGATTTCGGGCAGCGGCATGGTTTCCAGAGGCCTTTCGGCCTTTGGCGGGGAGGTCCGGAGGGGCAGCGCCCCTCCGGCGACACGCCGTGAGAATCCTCCTCCACTACGCCGCCGGTCCCGGCCTTGCCGCCCGGCTGCGGGCGTTGCCGGGGCTTGATCTCGTGATCGTGCCCGAGGCCGACGAGGCCGGCTTCGTCGCGGCCCTGCCGGGGGTCGAGGTGATCTGGCATGTCCTCAAGCCCCTCACGGCGGCGCATATCGCCGCCGCGCCGCGGCTGCGCCTGATCCAGAAGATCGGCGTCGGCGTGAACACCATCGACCTCGCGGCCGCGCGGGCGGCCGGGGTTGCGGTGTGCAACCTGCCCGGCAGCAATGCCCGCGCGGTGGCGGAGATGACGCTGCTGCTCATGCTCGGCGCGCTGCGCCGGGTCGCGCTCCTCGACGCCGAGACGCGCGCGGGCCGCGGCTGGGCGCAGCCGCCCGCGCTGCAGGACGGGCTGTTCGAACTCGGCGGGCGGACGGTCGGGCTCGTCGGCCATGGCGCGGTGCCGGCGATCCTCGCCCCCGTGCTCGCGGCTCTCGGCTGCCGCCTCCTCTACACCGCGCGGGCGCCGAAGCCCGGCGCGGCCGGCGCGTTCCGCGACCTCGACGCGCTGCTCGCGGAAAGCGACGTCCTCTCCCTCCACATCCCCGAGACGGAGGAGACGCGCGGGCTAATCGGCGCGGCCGCCATCGCGCGCATGAAGCCCGGCGCGGTGCTGGTGAACACGGCGCGCGGCGGTCTCGTGGACCAGGCCGCGCTGGTGGCGGCGCTGCGCACGGGGCATCTCGCCGCCGCCGGTCTCGATGTCTTCGCCGCCGAGCCCGTGGACCCGGCCGATCCGCTCCTCGCCCTGCCGAATGTGGTGCTCACGCCGCACATCGCCTGGCTGACCACCGGCACCTTCGACCGCTCCTTCGCCATCGCCGCGGAGAACGTCCGCCGCCTCGCGGCGGGCGAGCCCCTGCTGCACCGGGTCGCGTGAGCCCGTCGGCGCCGGCCAGCCTCGCCGAGATCGGCCGCCTCGCCGCGCCGACGGTGCTCGTCACCTTCGTGCAGGCCATCGCCCAGACGGGGGAGGCGGCGCTGATCGGGCGCCTCGGGACCGAGGCGCTGGCCGGCTATGCTCTGGTGCTGCCGCTGCTCATGCTGATGCAGATGACCTCGGGCGGCGCGATGGGTGGCGGCGTCGCCTCGGCGGTGGCGCGCGCAATCGGCGCCGGGCGGATGGAGGAGGCGGCGGCGCTGATCACCCATGCCGCGCTGATCGCCCTCGGCATGGGCGTGCTGACCAGCGCGCTCGCCCTCGGCCTCGGTCCGGCGCTGTTCCGGGCGGTGGGGGGCGGCGGTGCGGCCGTTGGCCACGCCGTCGCCTATGCCTCGATCGTCTTCGGCGGCGCGGTGCTGGTCTGGCTCACGAACATCCTGGGCGCGGTGCTGCGCGGGGCGGGCAAGATGCGCCTGCCGGCGCTGGTGATGACGGCGGCCTGGGTGATCGAGGCACCGCTCTCCGGGCTTCTGATGCTCGGCCTCGGGTGGGGGCTCCCGGGCGCGGCCATCGCCTATCTCGTCGCCTTCGCGCTTGCCGCCGCCACGATGGGCGCGATCATCCTGCGCGGCGGGGCGGGGTTCCGCCCGCGCCTCGCGGCGCCGCTGCGGGCGGAGCTGTTCCGCCGGATCCTCGCCGTCGGCGCGGTCGCCACGGCGATGGCGACCATCGCCAACCTGACCGTGGTGCTGATGACGGCCCTCGTCGCGCGGCACGGCACGGCGGCGATCGCGGCCTATGGCGTCGGCGTGCGCCTCGAGTTCCTGATGATCCCGATCGGCTTCGGCATCGGCGTCGCCCTCACCGCGCTGGTCGGCCGGCGCGTCGGCGCCGGGGATTGGGCGGCGGCGCGGGCGACCGCCTGGCGGGGCGGTCTGCTCTCGGCCGCGATCTGCGGCGCGGTCGGCCTCCTCGCGGCGGCGCTGCCCTGGCCGCTCGCGCGGCTCTTCGCCGCCGATGCGGCGGTGCAGGAGGCGCTGGTGGCGTTCCTGCGCTGGGTCGGCCCCTCCTTCGGGCCCTTCGGCCTCGGCATGGCGCTCTATTTCGCCTGCCAGGGCGCGGGGCGGATGCGCTGGCCCTTCGCGGCCTCTCTCGCGCGCCTCGGCTTCGCGGTGGGCGGGGGGTGGCTGCTCGCGGCCTTCACCGAGGCCGGGCTCGCCGGCGCCTTCGCCGCGATCTCGGCCGGGCTCGCCGCCTATGGGGTGATCATCGCCGCCTCCGTCCGTCCGCGGGTCTGGCGGTAGGGCGGAGCGCCGGAGGCGGCCGGGAGCACGGTCGCGCAGGCCGGGGCTGCGGCCGGGCCGTGCCGCGCGCATTCGTTCCGTTGCCGCTCACCGCTCCTTTACTGCTGCCGCGCCAGCATCCAGGCGATGAGCGAGATCAGCCGCGACGCCCTGGAACGCTATGGCCGCGGGGCCTTCCAGCCGGCGACCTTCCTCGAGAGGGGCGTCGCGGTGCCCTTCACCACTCCCTTCCTCCTCGGCGCCCGCATCCGCCCGACCGACACGCGCGCGGGGCTCGAGGTGGTGATCTCCAACCCCTCGGGCGGGCGCGGCTACTACATCGTGCCCTGGGCCGCCTTGCCCGAGGTCTGCTCGCTCACCCTGCACGACCGCCGGCTGTGGCAGCGGCTGAACGACCAGACGGCGATCACCCCGACCCTGGTGCGGGAGGTGGCGCGCGGCGTCGCCGCCGAGGGGCTTGCCGGGCGCGAGGCCGCCGCCGCCGCCGCCCAGGCGCGGGGGAAGGAGGACGCGGCCCGCATGCGGCTGAACTTCCTGCTCCTGCTCGATCTGGTGCGGCGGACCGAGAGCGCCGAAGAGGCCCGCCTCCCGCCCGAGGCCGACACCCCGGCCGGGATCGAACGGCGCGCCCGCCGCGCGGTGGCGCGCACCGCGCCCACCCTCGGCGTCGGTCCCGATGTCGTCGCCGCCTGGCTCGAGGCCATCGCCACCGCCTTCTGCGGGGTGGGCATGCCGGGTGATCGCCCAGCCTCGCGCACGCGCGGCCTGCTCGCCCGCGTCGAGGCGATGGCCGGGGAGGTGGAGGTCTTGGCCGCGCGCAGCCACGACCCGGCCGAACAGCACGCGGCCGCCCTGGTCGTGGACGCGGCGCGCCTTTCCGCCGCCTGCGCGCGCGCCGCCTTCGCGGATCTGGACGGCCTGCTCGCCGACACGCCGGGGCTGCTGCGCGCCTGGCGGGCGGAGCAGGGCGCGCTGGCGCGGCGGGGGGCGCGCCCGGACTGGCTGCTCGATGGCTGGCAGATCATCTGCGAATTGTGGCGCGACGCGGCGCCGACGCGGCGCGAGGGCGTGCTGTGGGAAATGGCGCTGCTCGCCCCGGTGATGCCGCGCGAGGTCGAGGACTGGCTCGGCCTCGCCGAGGACTGGGACCGGCCCGCGCGGCTCCGGCGCAGCGTGCGCGCGAAGGAGGAGTGGCGCAGCGGGCGGATGCTGGAGATCGTCGCCCGCAACGAACGCCTGCTGGCGCGCGCGGCATGACGGCCCTGCTCCCCCCTTCCCTGCCCGACGCCGCCGCCCTCTCGGCCGAGGCGCGGCGCCTCCGCCACGCCCTCGCGGCCGCGCCCGATGCCGTGCTGGCGAAGGTCGTCGCCGTCTTCGACGGCCTCTCCGACCGGCGCGAGGCCGATGCGCTGCTCGATGCCGCGCGCCCCCGGCTGCGCCGGCTCCGGCCGCCGCGGCCGATCACCTTCGCGCGCCTGCTCTTCCTGCCGCTGGACGGCGTCATCGTCGATGCGCGCGCCTGGCGGCGGCGGGAGGGGACGCTGCCGCGCAGCGCGATCCCGCCGCTGGCCGCGGCGGTCCGCGACGCCATCGGGGCCGAGGCCGCGGCGGTGGAGGCGGCCTCCGCCGGCCGCTCCTTCGCCGATCATGCCGCCATCGACGCCGGCGGGCGGCGTCTCTGGCGGGCGGCCGCCCGCGCCGCGCCCGCGCTCGCCCTGCCGCCGGGCTGGGCCGAGGCGGGCCTCTCGGCCGAGGATTTCCGCCAGGCCATCGCCCTGGCCGGCGGGGTCTGGCGGGTGGCGGATCCGCTCTGGGCCGCGCTCGCCGTCGCCACCGTCGGGCCGCCCGAGGACCTCGCACGCGCGGCGCTGCAGGCGGCGGCGGCGGAAGGCCCGGCGATCCTCGCCGCCGCCCTCGCCACGCTGCTGCTCAAGGCGGCGCGGCCGGGCAGCGTCGCCGCGGTCGCGGCCGGCCTGCCGGGCGCGCCGCCCTCGCTCGCGGACCGCGCGCTCGCCCACTGGCTCGAGGAGTGCCGGCCCGAGATCCCGGCCGCCGCGCCGGAGGCGGCGGCCCGCATGGCCGAGGCCTTTCTCGAGGCCATGGACGACCTCGAGGCGACGCCCCTGGGCCGCCGGCCCGAGCACCGCCAGCGCATCGCCGCCCTCCGCCGCGAGGCCGCCGAGGCCTGCCGCGGCACCTTCGCCGAGGCCGCCGCCACGGCCGTGCTCGCCCCGCTCGCCGCCGCCGGCGGCGCGCCGGATGACGCGACCATCGCCGCCATCGAGAGCACGGCGCGCCAGTTGCGCCGGCTCGAACGGGCCGGGCGCGCGCTCGGCGCCGCCCCCGCCTTCGACGCGGCGCTCAGGCAAGTGACGGACCGGCTCGCGGCGCTGCGCGCAACACCGGGGGCGAATCCGGCGGATGCGGTCCGCCTCGTCGAGATCCTCGCCGGCCCCGAGGCGGCGCTGCGCCTGCTCGACGCCCCCTGACGCGCCGGCGGCGCGGCCTGCCCCGGGGGTCGCGGGGCGCGACCCGGATCGGCCGGAGGCGCCGCCGCCGCGCCCCGCCGAGCCTCACCTCGAGCGGGAGGTGGTGATCGACCGGCACGCCTGGCGCCACGGCTCGGGCAAGGCGGCCGCGTGCCGAGGGGCGGGCGCGCAGGGCCGGGTTCCCCTTCGCCATTCGGACAGCGAGGCGGCCCAGGCATGTGCCCTCCTCGGGCGCGACGACGGTGCGGCGGGCCACCGCCATGCCCTTGCCGGGGTTGGGCGGCGCGGCGGCAGCGGCGCCTCCCCGAAGGCGGCCCCGGGCAGGGGCGACGCGATGCCGCGCGGCGCCAGAGAGGCCCCGTCCTGCATGCCCTCCATCGCCACTTCCCCTTTTCCCGCGCGCGACCCCCGCGGGCGGCGCGTTCCTGGCGGGAAGTGGGGTATCGGGCAGCCCAGACCTGCACCACCAGTGTGGATACGAGCCCTGCCAACCACCACATGTGGTCGGCGGCAGGGACTCGGCGGGGCGGGCGGGTTGGCCCCGCCGGCCCCCGGGGATCAGCCCCGGACCAGGGGGCAGCCGCCCTCGGCCAGGGGGCGGAAGGCCTCCTCGGCCGGCACGGTCGCGCGCAGCTTGTAGAAGTCCCACGGACCGCGGCTCTCGGCCGGGCTCTTCACCTCGAACAGATAGGCGGGGTGGAGTTTGCGGTTGTCCTCGCGGATGCGGCCGGGGCCGAAGGCGTCGTCGTCGGTCGGCAGGCGCTTCATCGCCTCGATCACCGCGAGGCCCGACTGCTTCGCCCGCGCCACTCCCATCTCGGCCACCACCTTCAGGTAGTGCAGGCAGGCCGAATAGGTCCCGGCATGGAGCTGGGAGGGCATGTTGTCCGGCGTGCGGCGCAGGATGCGCTGGGCGAGGCCGCGGGTGCGCTCATTGAGGTCGTGGTAGTAGACCTCGCTCATGATCATGCCCTGGGCCGATTCGAGCCCGATGCCGCGGATGTCCTGGACGAACATGATCATGCCCGCGAGCTGCTGGCCGCGTCGCGTCAGGCCGAACTCATGCGCCTGCTTGACGCAGTTCACGACGTCGTCCGCCGCCATGGCGAGGCCGATGACCTTGGCGCGCGAGGCCTGCGCCTGCAGCAGGAAGCTGCTGAAGTCGGTCGTGCCCGGGAAGGGGTAGCGGGCCGAGCCCAGCATGCGCCCGCCGGCGCGCGTGACGAAGCCTGCCGTGTCGCGTTCGAGCTGGTGGCCGAAGGCGTAGTCGGCGGTGATGAAGTACCAGGAGTCGCCGCCCGAGCGCACCGTGGCACCGCCCACCACATTGGCGAACATCCAGGTGTCGTAGGTCCAGTGCAGGGTGTTGGCGCTGCATTGCGGCCCGGTCAGCGCCGAGGTGGCGGCACCCGTGTTGAGGTGGACGCGGTCCTTCTCGCGCATCAGGTTGGCGAGCGCGAGCGCGATGGCGGAGTTGTTCACCACCGTGATGGCGTCCACGCCGTCCTGGTCGATCCAGCGGCGCGCGAGCGCGAGCGCGGCATCGGGGCGGTTCTGGTGGTCGCCCTGCACCACCTCGGCGCGGATGCCGCGGGCGGCGAGGCCGAGATCCTCGATCGCCTGCTGCGCGGCGGCGAGGCTGGTGGGGCCGGAGGTGGAGCGGTAGGGGCCGGAGAAATCCGCCAGCACGCCGATGCGGATCGCCTGCTCCTGCGCTCTTGCCCGGCGCGGCGGCGCGACCAGCGCGGCAGCGGCGCCGGCGGCGCCCGTGAGGATCTGGCGGCGGTTGAGATCTGTCATGGGCGTGGGTCCTCCCGTGCCGGGGGGCGCTGGCCCCTCTGTTGCGGCGCGCCATGCTGGCCGCGCCGCGGGGCCGGCGGCAAGGGCAGGGTTCCGCGCGCGGGCCGCCCGGGCCATCATCCGGGTCCCGACCTTCCTTCCTGTGGGACCGACCGACCATGGCGCTGCGCTGCGACCTCATCATCCGCGATGCCACCATTTTCGACGGCACGGGCGGCCCGCGCCGGCGCGGCGATGTCGGCGTCACGGGCGATCGGATCGTGGCGGTGGGGGATCTCGGCGGCGCCAGCGCGGATCGGGAGGTGATCGCGCACGGCAAGGCGCTGGCCCCGGGTTTCATCGACGCGCACACCCACGACGACCGCGCGGTGCTGTGCGGGCCCGACTGCATGATGTGCAAGATCAGCCAGGGTGTGACCACGGTCGTCGTCGGCAATTGCGGCGTCAGCCTCGCCCCCGCGCGCTTCAGGCGCACCCCGCCGCCGCCGCTCGACCTGATCGGGGAGGAGGGGTGGTGGCGCTTCGATTCCTTCGGCGACTACGCGCATGAGCTGAAGACGCGCGGGGCGGAGGTGAACACCTACGCCCTCGTCGGCCACCAGACCATGCGCGTCGAGGCCATGGACGGCGACGTCATGCGCCCCGCGAAGGATTCCGAGATCGAGCACATGCGCCTGCGCCTCAAGCAGGCGCTGGCCGAGGGCGCCTCGGGCTTCTCCACCGGCCTCTACTACCCGCCCAACATGCATGCGACGACCGAGGAGGTGATCGCGGTGGCCGAGCCGCTGCGCGCGATGGGCGGCATCTACGTCACGCACATGCGCGACGAGGCGGACCGCGTCTGCGCCTCGATCGAGGAGACGGCGAAGATCGGCCGGCGCGTCGGCGTGCCGGTCTGGATCAGCCACCACAAATGCTCGATGCCGGAGAACTACGGCCGCTCGACCCAGACGCTGGCGCTGATCGACGCCATCGCCGAGACCCAGGACATCTTCTTCGACGTCTATCCCTACCCGGCGGGCTCGACGGTGCTGATGCCGGACCGGCTGCGCGAGGACGTGAAGGTGATGATCACCTGGTCGGTGCCGCACCCGGAGATGGCGGGCAAGTACCTCTCCGACATCGCCCGCGGCTGGAACACCGACATTCGCATGGCCGCCGAGCGCCTGCTGCCCGCCGGCCAGATCAGCTTCCAGATGGACGAGGAGGATGTGCGGCGGATCATGGCCCATCCCTCCTCCGTCATCGGCTCGGACGGCATCCCGCATGACGCGCATCCGCATCCGCGCCTCTGGGGCACCTTCCCGCGCGTGCTCGGCCTCTATGCGCGGGAGTTGCGCCTGTTCAGCCTGGAGACGGCGATCCACAAGATGACCGGCCGCACGGCGAGCCTCTTCGGCATGGTGGACCGCGGCGTCATCCGCGAAGGCGCCTATGCCGACCTCGTGCTCTTCGACCCCGAGACCGTCATCGACCGCGCGACCTTCGAGGATCCGAAGCAGCCGAGCGCCGGCATCGAGGAGGTCTGGGCGAACGGCGTGCCGACCTATGTCGCCGGCAAGGGGGCGACGGGGGAGAAGCCGGGGCGGCTGATCACGCGCAACCGCGTGTGATGGCCGAGGGGCTCATGCCCCCCTCGGCGTCCGGCGTGGCGCGGCATCCCCCTTGGACTAGTCGAGGACGCGAAAAATCGCCTCGATCTCCACCGGGATGCGGCCGGGCAGCGAGGCCATGCCGACGGCCGAACGCGCATGGCGTCCGTTCTCCCCCAGCACCGCGACGAAGAGGTCCGAACAGCCGTTGATGACCTTCGGGTGGTCCTCGAAGTCGGGATCGGCATTGACCATGCCGAGCACCTTCACCGCCTTGAGGCGGCCGAGTCCGCCCGCCGCCTGCGCCGCGGTGGCGAAAAGGTTCAGCCCGACCGCCCGCGCCGCGGCATAGGCGGCCTCGATCCCCACCTCGCTCGGCACCTTGCCGCGCAGCGCCACACCCGCATGGCCGCGCGGCCCCTGGCCCGAGGTGTAGAGGAACCCGCCTTCGATCCGAAACGGCACATAGGTGCCGATCGGCTGCGGCACCTCCGGCAGGCGCAGCCCCAGCGCCGCGAGGCGCTGTTCGGGGGTGTCGTTCGGCATGGCATCCTCCTTCCCGCTCAGGCGCCATGCCACACGCGCGCGGCTGGACCTGCAAGGGGCGCTGGAAGAAGGTCAGCAATGCTGCCACGATCCGGGGGGATGGAGAGGCTCCTCCCGCTGCCCGGCTTCGCGGTCGCCGCCTCGGTCACGCCGGGGCCGAAGGTGCTGATGGTGGCCGCGGCGGCGGCCAATCGCGGGGTGCGGGCGACGCTGCCGCACATGCTCGGCCCCACCTTCGGCTTTGCCCTGATGCCGCTGATCGTCGGCCTCGGCCTCGCCGGCCCCTTCGCGGCCTCGCCCGTGCTGCATCGGGTCCTCAGACGGGGCGGCGGCGCGCTGGACCGGCCCCCCCCTTCCTAGGCTCTCGCCCGCGCGCGGAGAGGAGACCGCCCCATGCACCGCCCGACCCTCGCCCTCCTGCTCGCGGCCCCGGCGGCGCCCGCGACCGAACTGCCGGTGCGCGGCGTCACGCTCTCCTCGGCCGGGATCGCCTGGCAGCGGGCGGCGGTGGCGCTGCTGCAGCGGGGCGGCTGACGCGGCCGGGCCGACAGGGCCCGGCCGCCCCGCCTCATTCGGGCTGCACGCCCGCGGCGCGCAGGATGCGCGTGTAGTTCTCCACGCCCTCGCGCACCAGGGCCATCACCTGCGCGCTGGTCTCGTAGCCCGCACGGGGGGTGACGCCCGCCATCTCGGTCAGGCGCTGGGCGCTCGCCTGGATCGCCTGGCGGAAGGCGGCCCCGAGCGCGGCGAGGACCTCGGGCGGCGTGCCCTTGGGCGCGGTGATGGGGAAGAACTCCTCATGCACCACGCCGGGGATGCCGGCCTCGGGCGCGCTCGGCGTGTCGGGCAGCGCGGGGCTGCGCCGTTCGGAGAGCACGGCGAGGACGCGCACGCCGCCACCCCGGATATGGCCGATCGAGGAAGCCATGGTCGGCGTGCCGAACTGCGCCTCCCCCGATACGAGCGCGGCGACACCCGGCCCGCCGCCCCGGTAGTGCACGATCTCGGCCTGCACATTCATGCGGTTCATGAAGACGAGGCCGGCAAGGTGGACGCCGCTGCCGATGCCGGCCGAGGCGAAGTTGAAGCGGCCCGGATTGGCGCGCAGCAGCGCCACGAGCTCCGCCGCCGTGCGCGCCTCCACGCGCGGATTGACCACGAGCGTATGCGGGGAGAAGCCGGCCACCGCCACGCCCTCGAAGTCGGTCACGGCGTTGTAGGGCATGCGCGCGACGATCGCGGGCACCGTCGCGTGGGCGCTGTTGATCAGCAGCGTGTAGCCGTCCGGCGCCGCCCGCGCCGCCGTCTCCGAGCCGATCACGCTGCCCGCCCCGGCGCGGTTCTCGATGACGAGCGGCTGGCCGAGGATCTGGCTCACCGGCTCCGCGATGATGCGGCCGACGATGTCATTCGATCCGCCCGGGGCGAAGGGCACGATCAGCCGGATCGGGCGGGTCGGCCGCCAGGCGGCGGGTTGCGCGCGCAGCGCGGGGGCACCGAGCCCGGTCGCGACGGCGAGGGCAAGGGTTGCGCGGCGTGGCAGGCTCATTCGGACGTCTCCCGTATTCCTTATCGCCTTATGCCTGCCGCCGCGCGGGCGGTTTGTCCAGGGGGTCACGATGAAGATACCGGCCGCGCCCCGGCGCGCCAGAGGGCGCATGGATCGCCGGCGCGCCCCGCGCTATGCCCTGACCAGGACCGCAGGGACACGACCGCGACCATGCCCACCGCCGCTCGCTGCCTGATCGACTTCCTCGCCGCCCTGGGCATCGACCGCGCCTTCTGCGTCCCCGGCGAGTCCTTCATCGCGCTCCTCGATGCGCTCCACGCCCACCCCGCAATCGACCTCGTCACCTGCCGCTCCGAGGGCGGGGCGGGCTTCATGGCGGTGGCCGATGCCAAGCTGACCGGCCGGCCGGGCGTCGTGCTCGTCTCGCGCGGGCCCGGCGCCTGCAACGCCGCGATCGCGGTGCACACCGCCGAACAGGATGCGGTGCCGCTGATCCTGCTCGTCGGCCAGGTGGAGAGGCGCGACCTCGGCCGCGGCGCCTTCCAGGAGATCGACTGCCGCCGGATGTTCGGGGGCATCGCCAAATGGGTGGGCGAGGCGACCGATCCCGACCAGGTGCCCGAGCTCATCGCCCGCGCCTATGCCATGGCGATGGGCGGCGTGCCCGGCCCCGTCGTGCTCTCCCTGCCCGAGGATGTGCTGGCCGCGCCCTGCGCCGCGCCCCTCCCGCCCGCGACGATTCCGGCCCCCGCCGCTCCCGCCCCGGCCGAGGTGGCGCGGCTGGCGCGGATGCTGCGCGAGGCGGAACGGCCGATCCTGCTCGCCGGCCACGCCTTCGACCGCCCCGGGGCGCGCGAGGCGCTGCAGGCCTTCGCCGAGGCGTGGCGCCTGCCCGTCGCCGTCTCCTTCCGCCGGCAGGACCTGTTTCCGAACGACCATCCGCTCTATGCGGGCGATCTCGGCCTCAGGAACCCCGACGCGCAGCGCGCCGCCTTCGCCGAGGCCGATCTCGTCCTCGCCCTCGGGACAAGGCTGACCGACATCACCACCCAGGGCTGGACCTGGCCCGCGCCGGGCCAGCGCCTCGTCCATGTCTGCGCCGAGCCGCGCTTCCTCGGCTGGCTGTTCCCGGCCGAGATGGCGCTCGCCGCCGACGCCCCCGCGCTGATCGCGGCGCTGGCGGCCGAAACCCCCGGCGCGCCCGCCGCGCGCGCCGCCTGGACGGCCCGCCTGCGCGCCGTCCACGCGGCCGATGCCGCCGTCCTCCCCGCCCGCCACGCGGACGGCGTCGCCTTCGCCGAAGTCGCGCGCCTGATCGGGGCGGTGGCGGCCAAGGACGCGATCGTGACGCTCGATGCCGGCACCTTCGGCGCGCCCTTCTACCGCAAGGTCACCTGGCGGCCGCCGCAGCGGCTGCTTGCCCCCATTTCGGGCGCGATGGGCTTCGGGGTGCCGGCCGGCGTCGCCGCCGCGCTGCGCTTTCCGGGGCGGCAGGTGATCGCGGCGGTCGGCGACGGCGGGGCGCTGATGACGGGGGGCGAGTTCGCCGTCGCCGTCGCCCGCGGCGCGCCGCTCAAGATGGTGCTCTCGGACAACGGGGCCTATGGCTCGATCCGCATCCACCAGGAACGCGCCCATCCCGGCCGGGTGTCCGGCACCATGCTCGACAATCCCGACTTCGCCGCCCTCTGCGCCGCCTTCCGCGTGCCGGTCACACGCATCGGGAACGAGACGGAGCTGCCAGCGCTGGCCGCCGCGCTCGCCGCGCCGGGGCCGGGGGCGATCGTGGTGCGCACCTCGCTCGCCGCCGTGCTGCCCCGGCTCGCGCCGGCCCGCGCGGCCGAGTAGCGCGCGGCATGCCGGCCGGCCCTGCCGCGCTCGCGGCCGCTGCTGCCGCCGCCGATGCGGGGGATGGCGAAGGCGCCGTCGCCCTGATCGCCGAGGCCGTCGCCGCCGCGCCCGAGGACCGCGCCCTCAGGCTGCGCGCGGCGCTCCTCCATGCCCGGCTCGGCCGGCCCGGCGCGGCGCTCGCCCTCGCCCGGAGCGCCCTCGAGGGCCCGGCCGAGCCCGAGCTTTCGGATCTTGCCGCCATGGTCGCCGACCGGCTGCTCGCCCTCGGATGGGCGGGGGCGGCGGCCGAGCTCGCCCGCCGGGCCGCCGTGTTGGGCCGCGGCCGCCCGGCCCTGCGGCGGCTGCTGCTCGCCGCCGGCCTGCCCGCCTACCGCCAGAGCCTGCAGCAGGCGCCGGATGGCGCGCTGCTTGCGGCGATGGCCGAGGCCGCCGCCGCCGATCCCACCGCGCTGCCGCTCGATGACCTGCTCGAACTCGCCCGCCTCCTCGAGGAGGCCGGCCGCGACGACCTGCTGCGCCGGATCGGCGCGGCGGCGCTCGCCCAGGGCGGGCCGACGGCGCGGGCCCTGACCCGCCCCGGCATGGGGGCGGTGCAGAGCCTCGAGGGGCTCGCCCATGCGGCGACGGGGCGGGCCGGGCGCGCCGCGCTCGCCTTCGCCGCCGCCCATGCCGGCTTCCCCGCCGATCCCTCGGCCCGCTTCAATGCCGCCTTCGCCGCCCTCGCCGGCGGCGAGCTGGCCGAAGCCGAGCGCCTGTTCGGCGGGCTGCCCGCGGCGGGGGAGCCGATGCTCGCCGGCGCCGCCTGGCCGCATTTCGGGGAACTTCCCTGGCCCTTCGCCGGCCCGCCCGCGAAGGCGCAGGCCGCCTTCGCCGCGCTCCTGCCCGCAGGGGCGCGCTGGCCGCGCATCCGCCTCGTCACGCCCTGCCTCAACCCCGGCCCCTGGCTCGAGGAGGCGATCCTCTCGGTGGCGGGGCAGGGCTATCCCGCCCTCGAGCATGTGGTGGTGGATGGCGGCTCGAGCGACGGCACGGCCGAGGTGCTGGCGCGCCAGCGGCATCGGCTGCATGCCGTGATCCGCGGCCCCGATGCCGGCCCGGCGGAGGCGATCATGAAGGGGCTCGCAGGCTGCGAAGCCGACCTCGTCGGCTGGCTGAACGCCGACGACCTGCTCGCCCCCGGCGCGCTGCACCATCTCGGCGCCGCCTTCGCTGCCGCGGCCGAGGCCGATCTCGTGCACGGCTACGCGGTCGCGCATCGGGGGCGGCGGATCATCGGCGTGCAGCGCCCCCTCGCCGAGGGGCCGGAGGCCTTCACGCTGGAGGGCCTTGCCGACATCTTCGGCCGCTGGGCGGCGGGGGCCTTCTTCCTCCAGCCCGAGGTGCTGCTGGCGCGGCGCTTCTTCGAACGGCTCGGCGGGCTCGACACCGGCCTTTCGGCGGTCTTCGACTACGAGCTCTGGCTGCGCGCCGCCCGCGCGCGGCCGCGCATCGCGCAGGTGGCCTGGCCGGTGGCCTTCTACCGCGTCCATCCCGGGCAGCGCAGCGGCCGGCGCGCCGCCCTCGCCGCGGAGCAGGTGATGGCGCGTGACCGCCACGTGCAGCCCGCACCACCGCCGGCCCGCCGCGCCGAGATCACAGCCCGCCTGCGCGCCGCCCTCTGCCGCCCCGACCGGCCGGCGCGGCTGCTGCTGCTCGATCCGGCCTCTGCCGAGACCCTCTCCGCCGCCGCGAGGGCCGAGGCGCAAGCGGCGCTGGCGGCGGAGGGGGTGCGGCTCGCGGTCGCCACCGACGTGCCGGAGGGCGCGGTCGAGGCCGAGCTCGTGCTGCGCCTGCTCGGCGCGCATGACGGCACGGAGTGGGTGGCGCGGCTGCGCGCGCGGGGCTTCGCCGGCCCCGTTATCGGCTGGTTCACCGAGGAGGATGAGGATGCCTCCTCGAGCGCGGCGATGGCGCGCGCACCCGATGTCGTGATCCCCTCCCGCCCGGCGCGGCGCGGCGTGCTGCTGCAGGACCGCGCCCTGGTGACCGAGGCGATGGCCCCGCCGAGCGGGCTCGTCTCCGTTGCCGAGGCCGCCGCCCTCTTCGCCGCCGGCCCGACCCCGGGCGGCGGGTCGGGGGATGCGCCCTGGGAACCGGGTCCGGCCCGCCTCGCCGCCGCACTCGCCGGAGAGGGGCCGATGCCGGCCGCCGACCGGCATGCCGTGGTACTGGCCCTGCTCGCCGGGCGCGTCCCCGCCCCCGCGCGGCCGGGCCTGATGGAGCTGCTGCCCGCCCTGCCCGAGGAGGCGGCCGCGCGCCACGCCCTGGGGCGGGGAATGCTGCTCGCCCCGCGCCTTGCGCTGCTGCTCGCGCGGCTGCGGGCCCTGGCGGGGCCGGGCTGACGCGCTCCGCCGCCCCCGCTCTCAGACCACGCGGACGGAGGGACCTGCGGGCAGCAGGCCGAAGGGGTCGAGGACGAGCGGCGCGAGGGCGGGCACCGCGGCGAGGTCGAAGGCGCGATGCGGCGTCCCCAGCACCACCGCGTCCCAGCCGCCCGCGGTCCTCTCCGCGCGCGGCAGCCCGGCGAGTTCCGGCGGATGGCGCGGCCCGAGCACCGGGTCGCACCAGGCGGGCCGCGCGCCGCGCGCGGCCAGGGCGCGCAGCAGCGCGATCGGCGCCGCCCCGCGCAGGTCCGGCACCTCGGGCTTGTAGGTGACGCCGAGGACGAGCACCCGCCGCTGTTGCACGGAACCGCCGAGGGCGGCCTCCAGCGCCGCCAGGATCTGGGCCGGGCGGGCGGCATTGGCCGCCGCCGCCGCCGCCAGCACGGCCGAAGGCGCGCCGACGCGGGCGAGTTCCATCTGCAGATAGGCCGGATCGACCGGGATGCAGTGCCCCCCCGCCCCCGCCCCCGGCCAGAAGGGGGCGAAGCCGAAGGGCTTGGTCGCCGCCGCCTCGACCACCGCCCGCGTCGGGACGCCAAGGGCGGCGAAGCCGCGATGCAGTTCGTCCATCAGGGCGATGTTGACGAGGCGGTAGGTGTTCTCGAGCAGCTTCGCGCATTCGGCGATCTCGGGGCTCGCCACCGGCACAAGGTGGTCGGCGATGCGCTCCCAGAAGGCGCGGGCGCGGGCGAGCGAGGCCGGATCCGGCGCGCCGAGGAGGCGCGGCACCAAGCGCGGCCCGACCGCCGCGCCGGGGTTCTCGCGCTCCGGGCTCACGGCGAGGAAGGCATCCCGGCCGACGACGAATCCCGCCGCCTCGATCGCGCGCCGGCAGAGCCCGTTCGTCGCCCCCGGCTGGCAGGTGGAGACGAGGCAGACCAGCCCGCCCGGGACAAGCCCGGCGATGCAGGTGGCGAGCGCCGCCTCGACCATCGAGAGGTCCGGCCGGCCTACCGCATCGAGCGGGGTGGGGACGCAGATCAGCCAGGTCTCGGCGGCGGGCAGGCGCGCCGCCTCGGCGGTCGCAGCGAAGCGCCCCGGCGCGCCGCGGCCGCGCCAAGCCGCCTCTGCCCCCGCCGCGGCGGTGGGGTCGAGGTCGAAGCCGGTGACGTCGAAGCCGGCCGCCGCCGCCTCGAGCGCGATCGGCAGCCCGACATAGCCAAGTCCGACCACCACCACCCGGCCGGCGCAGGCCGGAGCCTGCAGGGCGGCATCGGGCAGGAGGCCGGTGTCGGGCATGCCCGATCAATTGTTGATTCTGGCGAAAAAATCAACCTTCAGGCGATATCCCGGCAGGGTCTTCCACCCCGCGCACCTTTGCGCCATGCAGACGGGGACAACGCGAAGGGTCCGTCCATGACACCGACACGGCGGCCGGCGGCGTGAGCGGCCCGCTCAATCTGGTGAGCCACCCGCTGGTCCAGCACAAGCTGACCCTGATGCGGGAGGCCTCCTGCCCCGCCTCGGAGTTCCGCCGACTCCTGCGCGAGATCGCGATGCTCCTCTGCTGCGAGGTGACGCGCGACCTGCCGCTCGCGCAAGTGCCGATCGCAACGCCCCTCGAGCCGATGATGGCGCCGCGGATCGCGGGGCGGAAGCTCGTGCTCGCGCCGGTGCTACGCGCGGGGCTCGGCATGCTGGAGGGCATGCTCGAACTGCTGCCGGCCGCGCGGGTCGCGCATATCGGCCTCTACCGGGACCCGGCCACGCTGCAGGCGGTCGAATACTACTTCAAGGCGCCGCCCGACCTCGCCGAGCGGCTCGTGCTGGTGCTCGACCCGATGTTCGCCACCGGCCATTCGGCGGTGGCGGCGGTGGACCGGCTGAAGGGGCGCGGCTGCCGCGCGATCCGCTTCGTCAGCCTGCTCGCCGCGCCGGAAGGGCTCGCGCATTTCCACGCCCGCCACCCCGATGTCCCGGTCTGGACCGCGGCGGTGGACCGGGAACTGGACGAGCACCACTACATCCGCCCGGGCCTCGGCGATGCGGGCGACCGGCTGTGGGGCACGCGCTGAGGGCCGGCTATCCCCACAGCCGCGGATTGGCCAGCTCCTCGGCGATGGTGCGGCTCGCGGCCTCGAGCAGCGCCTCGCCCTTGGCGGCGCTCGCCGCCCGCGCATCACCGACCACCCCGCTCGGCGTGATGTCCTTGAAGGAGCGGCGGCGGATCATCGCCGCCGGCTGCCCCTCCGGACGCGTCGAATGCGGACCCGTCGCCTCCTCGAGCCGATCGGGGCGCACCGCTTCGGGCAGCAGGGCCATGACCATGGAGGTCTCCGCCTCGCAGGCGTGCAGCACCGTGGACTGGCGGTCGAGGATCGGCGCGAAGCCCTCGCCCACGAGGTGCCAGTAGGTCCCGGCGGCGACCGCGATGCCGAACTCGGTCTGGCATTCGGCGCCGATCACCGCCACCGCCTCGGCATTTCCGCCATGGCCGTTGAGCAGCATGACGCGCCGGAACCCCGCGCGCGCGGCCGAGCGCACCACCCCCTTGATGACCGCGGCGAAGGCGGCGAAGTCGAGGGTGACGGTGCCGCCGAAGGCCATGTGATGCTCGGCGAGCCCGGTCCAGATGCAGGGCGTGACCACCACCGGCCGCCCGGCCTCGAGGAGGCGGCGCGCGGTGCGCTGCGCCACCGCCGTGGCGCAGAGGATGTCCACCCCGGTCGCGAGATGCGGCCCGTGCTGCTCGAGCGAGGCGATGGGGATGATGACCAGCGCCCCGGCCGCGGCGCGCGCGTTCAGCTCCGCCGCCGTCAGCCTCATCCACTCGATCTCGGTCTCGGCGGGCATGGGGCGCCTCCTGCTGTGCTGCGTCGGGGGCAGCATGGTCGTGCGCCCGTGCCGGTCAAGCCCCGAGCGCGGCGAGGAAGCGCGCCGCCTCCGCGCGCATCGCCGCGACCTTGCGCGGGTCCATCCTGGCCAGGCTGCGCAGCGGCATCGCCATGCGCGGATTGGCCGCGAAGCGCTCGGCATGCCGGGCGATGAAGTCCCAATAGAGGAAGTTGAAGGGACAGGCGCGCGGGCCCGTCGCCTGCTTCGGGTCGTGCGCGCAGCCGCCGCAATAGTCCGACATGCGGTTGATGTAAGCGCCCGAGGCGGCATAGGGTTTGGAGGCCATGACCCCGCCATCGGCATGGATCGCCATGCCGTGGGTGTTCGGCAGTTCCACCCATTCGACGGCGTCGGCATAGACCGCGAGGTACCAAGCGTTGATCTCCGCCGGCGCGATGCCGGCGAGCAGCGCGAAGTTCCCGGTCACCATCAGCCGCTGGATGTGGTGCGCATAGGCGAGGTCGCGGGTCTGCGCGACCGCCTCGGCGATGCAGCGCATCGTCGTCGGCGCGCCCCAGTAGAAGGCGGGCAGCGGGCGCGCGGCGCCGAGGGCGTTGGTCCCCGCGTAGCCCGGCATCAGGTGCCAGTAGATGCCGCGGACGTATTCCCGCCAGCCGAGGATCTGGCGGATGAACCCCTCCGCCGCATTGAGCGGCGCGCGCCCCTCCCGCCACGCCGCCTCGGCCGCCCGGCAGGCCGTCAGCGGGTCGAGCAGCCCGAGATTGAGGCTGGTCGAGAGCAGCGAGTGGAACAGCGTCGGCTCGCCCGCGGCCATCGCATCCTGGTACGCGCCGAAGAGCGGCAGCCGGTCGCGGATGAAGGCCTCGAGCGCGGCGCGCGCATCCCTGGCCGTGACCGGCCAGGCGAAGCCGGACACATTCCCGAAATGCGTCCCGAAGCGCGCGGCGACGAGGGCCATCACCTCGCGCGTGATCGCATCGGGCGGAAAGCGCGGCGGGGGGGGCGGCCGCAGCCCCTTGGGCAGCGCGGCGCGGTTCTCGGCGTCGAAGTTCCACCGCCCGCCGGCCGGCTCGTCGCCCTCCATCAGCAGCCCGGTCGCGCGCCGCATCTCGCGGTAGAAGAACTCCATCCGGTACTGGCGGCGGCCCGCGGCCCAGGCGCGGAAGCGCGGCAGCGGGCAGAGGAAGCGCCCATCCTCCCGGATCTCGACCGGTACGCCCGCGGCCTGTTCCCAGCCGCGCATGTCGGCGAGCACGCGCCATTCGCCCGGATGCGTCGCGACGATGCGGGCCGGGCGGTGCCGCGCGACGGCGCGCAGCACCTCGGTGCGGAAGGCGTGGGTGTTGGCCGGATCCTCGAGCCGCACATGGTCCACGCGCACCCCGCGCGCCGACAGGGCGCGTGCGAAGTGCCGCATGGCCGAGAGCACCAGCACGATCTTCTGCGGATGGTGCGGGAGGTGGGTGCATTCCTCCTCGACCTCCATCAGCAGCACCACGTCGCGCGCGGGATCGAGGCCATCGAGCGCGGCGATGTCGCGGGCCAGCTGGTCGCCGAGCACCACGCGGAGCGCGCCGCCGCTCATGCCGGGGCGTAGGTGATGTCGTGCCCGTCCTCGCCGCGGGCGGTGAAGCCCACCCAGCGGCCGGCGGCATCGAAGGCGATGCGGGCGGTCACCTCCCCCGCGCAGGCGAACTCCGGCCCGCCCGCCGCGGCGCGCCCGGTCTGCCAGGTCAGCGCCAGGGCCCGGCCCGTGGTGGTGCCGAAGAGCGGCATGCCTCCGCCGAGCCGGGCCATCTCCCACCACGACAGCGGCGCCGCATCGGCCGGCAGGCGCTGCGGCCCCTCGCTGCCGTCGAGCAGCACCGCCCCCGCCACCGCCTCCCCCCGCACCTCGACGATGCGGCCGTTGCGGTTGAGGCGGGAGGCCACGCGCCGGAAGCGCCCCGCCTCCGTCACCTCCTCGTAGCGGTGCTCGTAGCGATAGACGACCAGGCCGAACACCTTCGGCGCGATGACGAGTTCCGAGGTCGCGACCCGCTCCGCCCCGCGCGTCGCGAAGCGGACGGTGTGCGTGCCCACCTCCTCCCCGCGGCGGAGGACGCGGAAGGCATACCCGTCCGCCGCCGCCGCGCGCGCGGATGGCGCGAGGGCGAGCGGCAGCAGCAGGGCGTCGCGTCGGCGCATCAGCCCCGGCTCCGCACGGAGGACCGGCCGCCATCCACGGCGAAGACCTGGCCCGTGATCCAGCCCGCCGCGGGGCCGAGGAGGAAGTCGGCGAGTGCCGCCGAATCCTCCCCCTCCCCGAGGCGCGGGATCGGGTGCTGCTTCGCGATCGCCTCGGCCATCTGAGGGTTCCCGATCAGCGGTGCCGCCATCGCGCTGCGCGTGAGCGAGGGGGCGATGCAGTTGACCCTGACCGCCGGCGCGAGTTCGGCGGCGAGGGCCACGGTCAGCCCCTCGACCGCCCCCTTGGCGGCGGCGATGGCGGCATGGTTGGGAAAGCCGGCCCGCGCCGCAATCGTCGAGAACAGGACCACCGCCCCCCCGGCCGCGGTCAGCGCCTCCTGCGCCGCCTGCACCGCCAGCGCCGCGCCGAGCGCATTGAGGCGGAAGGCGTCGAGGAAGTCCGACTCGCTCGTCCGCTTGAGCGGCTTGAGCAGGATCGAGCCGGCACAATAGGCGAGACCCGTGAGCGCCGGCCCGGCGGCGGCGACCGCCCGGCGCAACGCCTCGGCCTCGGTCGCATCCGCCGCGACCGGCACGCTGCCCGGCACCTCCGAGGCCAGCGCGCCGAGCCGCGCCGCGTCCCGCGCCACCAGCACGACGCGATCGCCCTGCGCCGCGCGCCGCCGCGCCAGCGCCGACCCGACGGCCCCCGTCGCCCCGATCACGAGTATCGTTCCTGCCATGACATCTCCTTGCTGTCGCTCGCCTCGCGCAGATGGGCGCAGCCGCGCGCCGCGCGAGGGGCGGGCCGGACGGGCGCGACAGACGCCGCGGCGCGTGGCAGGATGGGGGCGCGATGCGTCAACTCCTTCTGCTCCGCCACGCCAAGTCCTCCTGGGACGACCCCATGCTTCCCGACCATGCGCGGCCGCTCAATGCGCGTGGCCGGCGCGCCGCCCTGGCCATGGCGGCGGCGATGCGCGAGCTCGGCCTCTCGCCCGATGTCGTGCTCGTCTCCTCCGCCCGGCGGACGCTGCAGACGCTCGAGGCGATCGCGCCCTTCGCCGACAGCCCGCTGATCGAGCCGATGGACGACCTCTATCTCGCGCCCTGGCCGCGGCTGCTCGAGCTGCTGCGCCGCGTGCCGGAGACGGCGCGCTCCGTGCTGCTGATCGGCCACAATCCCGGGCTGCAGGACCTCGCCCTCGCCCTCACCGGGGCCAAGGGCATGGCGGGGTCGTCCGCCGCCGCCGCGCGGCGGATGGCCGAGGGCTTCCCGACCTGCGCCCTCGCCGAGTTCAGCATCGCCACCCCCTGGCACGACCTCGAGGAGGGGGGCGGGCGGCTGATCCGCTTCCTGGCGCCGGCGGACCTGCCGGAGACGGTGTCCTGACCATGGCGGCCGGGGGCGAGGCCACCGGCCCGGCCCGGCCGCAGGCGGAGGGTCCGGAGGCGCCGGCCGATCCCGAACCCGCCCCGCCACCTTCCGCCGATACCATCACGCTGGAGTTCGACCTGCCGCCCGAAGCGGCGCCGCGGATGGGGCGCCTGCCGGCCCTCGCCCCCTGGCGCCTCGGCCGCAGCCGCGGCGCGGTCGCCGACCGCGTCTGGCTCGACACCGCCGATGGCCGCCTCGCCGCGGCGGGCCTCGTGGTCGAGGCGCCGGCGCGCGGGCCGCGGCGGCTGTTGGCGATCCTGCCGCCGCCGGCCGGGCCGTGGCACCCCGGCCAGCCACCCGCCCTCCTCCGGACCCTGGAGGGGGAGGAGCCGCCCGAGGAGACCGAAGGCGACCCGATCTCGCCCGTGGCCGCCTTCGCCGGGCGCCAGCAGGGCTTCCGCCTCAGCCCGCCGGAGGGCGAGGTGCAGGCGCTGCTGACCTTCGGGCATCTGCGCAGCCTCTCGGCGGACCGGCCCGCGGCGCGGCTCGCCCTCTCCGGCCCGCTTCCCGCGGTGCGCCGGGTCGCGCTCGCGATCGCCGCCGAGGTGCCGCTCCTGCCGCCGCGGGCGAGCCTCGCGGAGGAGGGGCGCGCCCTCGCCACCGGTGCGCCGCCGCGTCCGCACCGCCTCGGCGCGCCCGACACCTCGGCCGCCGCCACGGCCGAGGACGCCTTCATGCACGCCTTCGGCCACCTGCTCGAGGTGGTGCACCAGCAATCGGCGCGCATCCGCCCGGACGCCCCGCCCGAGCCGGTGCACCAGATGCGCGTCGCGCTCCGGCGGCTGCGCTCGCTGTTCCGGGTGTTCCGCCCGCTCACCGACTGCGCCGCGCTGCGTGCCCTCGACGCCCGGCTGCGGGAGGTGCTGGCCGTGCTCGGCCCGGCGCGCGACTGGGACGTCTTCCTCGGCGGCATCGCCGCCGAGGTCACCGCGGCCTTTCCCGCGGACCGCCGCATCGCCGCCCTGCGTCGCGCGGCGGAGGCCGAACGCAAGGCCGCCTATGGCGCGGTCGCCGCCATGCTCGACGCGCCCGGCTGGCGGCTGCTGCTGATCGAGGCGATCGGCACGCTGCTCGCCCGCCCCTGGCGCGAGGGGGCGGAGCCGGACCGCCTCGCCGCGCTCGCCGCACCGGTCGAGGCGTATGGGCGGGCCGTCCTGGAGCGCCGCTGGCAGCGGCTCAGGCGGGCCGGCCGCGACTTCGAGACCCTCACCGCCGAGGAACTCCATGAGCTGCGGCTCGACGGGAAGCGGCTGCGCTATGCGGCCGAGGTCTTCGCCCCGGTCTTCGGCATGAAGGCCGGCCGGCGCTTCCTCCGCCGCATCGCCGCCCTGCAGGACGGGCTCGGACTTGCCAACGACGCCGCGGTCGCGCGCGGCCTCGCGCAGCGGCTCCTGCGCAAGGGCGAGCCCGGCCGCGCCTGGGCGGTCGGTGTCCTCGAGGGATGGAGCGAGGCGCGCCGCGTGGCGAGGCGAGGCGAGGCGCTGGCGGCCTGGCAGCGGCTGCACGGCAAGGATCGTTTCTGGACAGAGGGCTAGCGGCGCCTGCTGCAACGCCATGCCGGCATGGGCCGGCTGAGCCGGGGGCGAGATGTCCGATTTTCCGGCTGGCCCCGGTTGCGGTCCGCCGGCCGGACGGTCTAACGATCGCCGGTGCTCGAACGACGGCGCATCTTCAAGGGCCGCAGGACCCGCCCGCGCATGCGCGGCGCGGCCGTCCTGCTCTCGACCGCGATCCTCACCCCCGTGGTGATCGCGCTCGGCCTGCCGTCGAGCCTCTTCGGCTCCGCGCCCGCCGACCGGCACTGGCAGGCCGACGCCCCCGACATCCGCATCGTGGATGGCGAGACGCTCGCCCTCGGCGACCGCATCGTGCGGCTCGCGGGCATGGCGGCGCCGGCGCGCGGGGAGCCGTGCCGCGGCGCTGATGGTGCGGCCTTCGACTGCGGCGCCGCCGCCACCGCCGCGCTCACGCGCCTCGTCGCCGGGCGGGCGGTGTCCTGCCGCGTCGTCGGCCGCGACGGCTTCGGCCGCGGCATCGGCCAGTGCGAGGCGCATGGCGTGGACCTGGCCGCGAGCCTCGTCGGCGAGGGCTTCGCGGTGGCGACGGGCGGCGCGCTCAGGCCCCGGGAACGCGAGGCGCGCGCCGGCGGACGCGGCTTATGGGCGCATCGTCCGGGCGCACCGCAGGACTGGCTCGCGCGCGAGTGAAGCCCGACCGCCCCGCGGGGGGCGGTTTGCCAGCACCGGCCTGCGCCGTTATCTTGCGCCGCATCACGACGCAGGCCGCGCCGGCGCGCGCGGCACGGGCGCAGGGCTTGAGGACGTTCCCGACATGAGCAGCAAGGTCACCGGCTCCGTCACCGTCACGATGGAGGGTTCGAACAAGAGCGCGAAACTTCCGCTGCTCGGGGGCACGCTCGGCCCGCAGGTGGTCGACATCCGCAAACTCTACAACGAACTGGGCATCTTCACCTACGATCCGGGCTACGGCGCCACCGCCTCCTGCGAGAGCACCATCACCTATATCGACGGGGATGCCGGAATCCTCCTCTACCGCGGCTATCCGATCGAGCAGCTGGCGGAGAAGTCGTCCTTCCTCGAAGTGGCCTATCTGCTGCTGAATGGCGAGCTGCCGACGCGCGAGCAGTATGCCGAGTTCGACCGCGGCGTGACGCGCCACACCATGCTGCATGAGCAGCTGCGCCGCTTCTTCGACGGGTTCCGGCGCGACGCCCACCCGATGGCGGTGATGTGCGGCGTGGTCGGCGCGATGGCGGCGTTCTACCACGACAACCTCGACATCAACGACCCCGAGCAGCGGCGGATCGCGGCCTTCCGACTCATCGCCAAGGTGCCGACCATCGCCGCCTGGGCCTACAAGTACGCGATCGGCCAGCCCTTCATGTATCCGAGGAACGACCTCAGCTACGCCGAGAACTTCCTCTACATGCTCAACGCCGTGCCGGCGGAGCCCTGGGTGAACAACCCGATCCTGTCGCGCGCGATGGACCGCATCCTGATCCTGCATGCGGACCATGAGCAGAATGCCTCGACCTCCACGGTCCGCCTCGCCGGCTCCACCGGGGCCAACCCCTTCGCCTGCATCGCCGCCGGCATCGCCGCGCTGTGGGGCCCCGCGCATGGCGGGGCGAACGAGGCGGTGCTCAAGATGCTCGCCGAGATCGGGCACCCGAAGAACATTCCGGCCTTCATCAACGAGGTGAAGGACAAGAACTCCCACACCAAGCTCATGGGCTTCGGCCATCGGGTCTACAAGAACTTCGACCCGCGCGCGAAGATCATGAAGGAGACCTGCCACGAGGTTCTCGGCGAGCTCGGCATCAAGGACGAGCCGCTGCTCGACATGGCGATGGAGCTCGAGCGCATCGCCCTTTCGGACGAGTACTTCATCAGCCGCAAGCTCTACCCGAACGTGGACTTCTATTCGGGCATCATCCTCAAGGCCATGGGCATCCCGACGCAGATGTTCACGGTGCTCTTCGCCGTGGCGCGGACCGTCGGCTGGGTCAGCCAGTGGAAGGAACTGATCGAGGATCCCTCCCAGCGCATCGGCCGCCCGCGGCAGATCTACACCGGCGCGGCGGCGCGCGACTTCGTGCCGATGGAGGCGCGCGGCTGAACGGCCGCGCCCCGAAGGACGGGCGGAGCCGAGGCCGGCCGGGACGCGCCCCGGCCGGCTTTTCGTTGCGCCTTCCGCCGCCCTAGACTCTGCCTTTCGGGAACCGGGGAGACGGCCATGGCGCCCTACGATCCGCGGCGTTTCCGCGCACTGTCCTTCCACGACGCGACGGCGCGCTTCCGCGACGGGGCCGACACGCCGCGCGCCTATCTCGAACGCTGCCTCGCGGCGATCGCGCGGCGCGAGCCGGTGGTCCGCGCCTGGGTGGTGCTGAACGAGGAGGGCGCGCGGGCTGCGGCGGAGGCCAGCACCGCACGCTGGCGGGCGGGCCGGCCGCTCTCGCCCATCGACGGCATGCCCATCGGCATCAAGGACCTGCTCGAGACGCGCGACATGCCGACGCAGATGGGCTGCGCGGCCTTTCGCGGGAACTTCCCGAGGCGCGACAACGCCGCGGTCTGGGCGCTGCGCGAGGCGGGGGCGGTGGTGCTCGGCAAGACCGTCACCACCGAACTCGGCGGCGCGCATCCCGGGCCGACCACCAACCCCTTCGACCACAGGCGCACGCCGGGCGGCTCCTCCTCCGGCTCGGCGGCGGCGGTGGCGGCGGGCATGGTGCCGGCGGCACTCGGCACCCAGGTCGGCGGCTCGGTGATCCGCCCCGCCTCCTATTGCGGCAACTTCGCCCTCAAGCCGAGCCAGGGCGCGATCAACCGCGGCGAGCGCCAGGCGACGAGCATGAGCACCACCGGCGTCCATGCCGGCGCGATCGAGGACATGTGGCAGGTCGCGATCGAGATCGCCCGGCGCGCCGGCGGCGATCCGGGCCGCCCGCCCCTCTCGGGCCCCGCCACCCCGCCCGCCCCGCGCCGGCCGATGGTGCTCGGCGTGATGGAGACCGAGGGCTGGGCCGCCCTCGATCCCGCGAGCAGGGGCGCCTTCGAGCAGGTGGTGGAGGCCCTGCGCGCGGAGGGTGTGACGGTGCTGCGCCGCACCGACCACCCGCTGCTCGAGGCCTTCGAGGCCGCCCTCCTCGGCATGCAGGCCATGACGAGCGCCATCACCGGCTGGGAGAACCACTGGCTGTTCCGCAACCTCGTGGCCCAAGACCCCGAGGCCATCAGCCCCCGCAGCCGGGCGGTGCTCGCCATGGCCGAGAGGATGACGCCCGAGGACTACCGCCTGCTGCTGATCCGGCGGGAGGAGGCGCGCGCCCGCCATGCCGCCCTCGCCCCGGTGGTCGAGGCGCTGATCGCCCCCGCCTCCCCCGGCCCGGCGCCGCCCTGGGCGGGGGATGTGCCGGGCCGGCCGCTGGCCGCCCGCCCGACCGGCGATGCGGTGTTCAACACCCCGAGTTCGGGCCTCGGCGCACCGGCGGTCACGGTGCCGCTCTGCGCGGTGGGCGGCCTGCCCATGGGCATCCAGGTCATGGGGCAGCCGCAGATGGACGCCGCGACCGTCGCCATTGCCCGTTGGATGGCCGGGGCGATCGCGCCGGTCCTGGCCTGAGGCGGCGGCGCGGCCGGCGCGCGCGTTCCGGCCCCGCCCGGGCTCCGGTATCATCCGCCGCATGACATGGCACGGCCCGGACCGCTTCGAGGTCATCATCGTCGGCGGCGGCATCAATGGCTGCGGCATCGCCCGCGATCTCGCAGGGCGGGGTGTCCGGGTCTGCCTGCTCGAACGCGGCGACCTCGCGGGCGCGACCTCCTCGGCCTCGACCAAGCTCATCCATGGCGGGCTGCGCTACCTCGAACACTTCGAGTTCCGCCTGGTGCGCGAGGCGCTGGCCGAGCGCGAGGTGATGCTGCGGATCGCGCCGCACATCGTCTGGCCGATGCGCTTCGTGTTGCCCCACCGCCCGGAGATGCGGCCGCGCTGGATGATCCGCGCCGGACTGTTCCTCTACGACCGGCTCGCCCGCCGCGTCAGCCTGCCGGGCCACGAGGCGCTGGACTGCCGCACCCATCCCCATGGCGCGCCGCTCCTGCCCGGCATCACCCGCGCCTTCGCCTATTCCGACTGCTGGGTGGAGGATTCGCGCCTCGTGGTGCTGAATGCGCGCGATGCGGCCCGGCGCGGCGCCACGGTCCTCCCGCGCACCGCCCTCGTGGCCGCGACCGCCGAGGCGGAGGGGTGGACGGTGATCGCCGAGGAGGCCGGGGGGGCGCGCCGGACGCTCAAGGCTCGCGCGCTCGTCAACGCGGCCGGCCCCTGGGTCGCCGAGGCGCTCGGCCGCACCGGGCGCACCCCGCGCGGGCGGCTGCGCCTCGTCAAGGGCAGCCATATCGTCGTGCCCGCCCTCCATGACGGGCCGCAGGCCTATCTGCTGCAGAACGACGACCGGCGCGTGGTCTTCGTCATCCCCTTTGAGGAGCGCTTCTCGCTCATCGGCACGACCGACGTGCCCTTCGAGGGCGATGCGCGCGCGGCGAGCGCCTCGGCGGAGGAGGTCGCCTATCTCTGCGCCGCCGTGGCGCGGCAGTTCCGCCGCCCGCCGCGGCCCGAGGATGTGGTCTGGACCTTCAGCGGGGTCCGCCCGCTGCAGGACGACGGCGCGGCCGAGGCGGCCTCGGTCACGCGCGACTACGCGCTGGAGATGGACCGCTCCGGCCCGCCGCTGCTCACCGTGCTCGGCGGCAAGATCACGACCTATCGCCGGCTTGCCGAGGATGCGGTCGCGCTCCTCGCCTCCGCGCTCGGCCGGCCGGCCGGCACGCCCTGGACCGCGGCGGCCGCGCTGCCGGGCGGTGATCCCGGCCCTGGCGGCATGGCCGCCTTCGCGGCGGAGGCGAGGCGCCGCCATCCCTGGCTGCCGCCGGCGATGCTGGCCCGCCTTCTGCGCACCCATGGGACGGAGCTCGACGCCGTGCTCGGGGGCGCGACCTGCCTTGCCGATCTCGGCGCCGATCTCGGCGCGGGGCTGACCGAGCGTGAACTCGACTGGCTGGTGCGGGAGGAGTGGGCCGCCAGCGCCGAGGACGTGCTGTGGCGGCGCACGAAGCTCGGCCTGCACATGCCCCCCCGCGCGCGGGAGGCGCTGGCGGCGCGCTTCCCTCAGGCCGCGGCCCCGCGGCGCGGTTCCGCGACAGGCTCCGCGCGCCCGGCCGTCGCGGGCTAGCGGCGGATCACCTCCGCGCCGTGGCCGGGGGCGATGCGGCCGCGGCGGCTCCTCGGGCATCGGCTCCAAAAGCGGCGATCGTCGCGATGCGCGCCCGTGGCAGCGCGCTTCGCCGTTCCCCGCCCGCGCTGTAACGATGCCGCCGCCGGAGCGTCATCGGCCGGACATCCGAAACTGCTACCGCCACGACCGCTTTTGAACAGGCGGGGGCCGGATGCAGGCGCGGAAGAATGTTCTGCTGATCGTCGTCGACCAGTGGCGCGCGGATTTCGTGCCGGCCCTTGGCGCCGGCTTCCTGCGCACGCCGAATCTCGACCGTCTCTGCCGCGAGGGCGTCACCTTCCGCAACCATGTCACCACCGCGGTGCCCTGCGGTCCGGCCCGGGCCAGCCTGCTCACCGGGCTCTATCTGATGAACCATCGCGCCGTGCAGAACACGGTGCCGCTCGATGCGCGCCACACGAATCTCGGCAAGCAGCTGCGCCTCATCGGCTACGATCCGGCGCTGATCGGCTATACCACCACCACGCCCGATCCGCGCACGACCGGCCCGCGCGATCCCCGCTTCACCACGCTCGGCGACCTGATGGACGGTTTCCGCAGCGTCGGCGCCTTCGAACCCTCCATGGACGGCTATTTCGGTTGGCTCGCGCACCAGGGCTATGCGCTGCCCAGGCGTCGCGAAGACATCTGGCTGCCCGAGGGCGAGGACGCGGTGCCGGGCGTGACCGACCGGCCGTGCCGGATTCCCGCCGCGCTGTCGGACAGCACCTATTTCACCGAGCGTGCCCTGACCTACCTCAAGGGCCGCGACGGCAAGCCCTGGTTCCTGCATCTCGGCTACTACCGGCCGCATCCGCCCTTCATCGCGCCTGCGCCCTATCATGCCATGTACGCTCCGGCCGACATGCCGCCCCCGGTGCGCGCACCGCACTGGGAGGAGGAGGCGGCACAGCACCCGCTCCTGCGCCATTACCTGCGCGACATCAAGCAGGGCTCCTTCTTCCACGGCGCAGGCGGCGCGGCGAGCACGCTCGACGAGGGCGCGATCCGGCAGATGCGCGCCACCTATGCCGGCCTGATCACCGAGATCGACGACTGCCTGGGTCGCGTCTTCGCATGGCTCGACGAGAACGGCCAGTGGGACGAGACGATGATCATCTTCACCTCCGACCACGGAGAGCAGCTGGGCGATCACTGGCTTCTCGGCAAGGTCGGCTATTTCGACGAGAGTTTCCGCATCCCGCTGGTCATCAAGGACGCCGGCCGCACCCCCCGCGCCGGCGCGGTGGAGGAGGCCTTCACCGAGAGCGTCGACGTGATGCCGACCATCCTCGAGGCCCTCGGCGGCACGCCGCCGCGCGCCTGCGACGGGCGTTCGCTGCTGCCGCTGCTCGAGCACGCGGCGCCCGAGGATTGGCGCGACCTGCTCTTCTACGAATACGACTTCCGCGACGTCCATTATTCGAAGCCCGAGAGCGCGCTTGGCCTCTCGATGGACGAGAGCGCGCTCTGTGTCGTGCAGGACGCCCGCTACAAATACGTCCACTTCGCCGCCCTGCCGCCGCTCTTCTTCGACCTTGAGCGCGACCCGCACCAGTTCCGCAACCTCGCCGAGGATCCGGCGCATGTCGGCCTTGTGAAGACATACGCGCAGAAGATGCTCTCGCGTCGCATGCGCCATGCCGAGCGCACGCTGACGCATTTCCGCGCCACCCCACAGGGGCTCGAGGAGCGGGGTGTCGCCGCCCCGCCCGGGCTTGCCCGCGCCGCCGAATAGACCCGTCCGAGAGGAAGAGGAGGATGCCGATGCTCGGCCGCCGCAGTCTGCTTGCCACGCCCGCCCTCGTCGCGCTGCCGCGCTTCGCCATCGCCCAGGCGGACCAGCGGCCGGCCGTCACCATCGCCGTGCAGAAGGTAGTGAACTCGAACACGCTCGAGGTGCTGCGCGAACAGTCCAATGTTGGGGAGCGGGTGTTCTACTCCTCCCTGTGGGAAGGGCTGATCGGGCGCAACTGGCTCGGCAACCTCGAGAGCGTGCCGGGCCTTGCCACCGCCTGGCGGCGGCTCGACGAGCGGACGGTGGAGCTGACGCTGCGGCAGAACGTGCGCTTCCACAATGGCGACGAGATGACGGCCGAGGATGTCGTCTTCTCCTTCGGGCCGGAGCGCATGTTCGGCACCGGCGCGACGGGCCAGGCGGCGGGCGGGACGCTGTTCGCCCGCATTCCCGGCCAGGGCCCGCAGGGCAAGGAACTGCCGCCGGAGGTGGTGGCCGTTGCCCGCCGCAACTGGCCGGCGCTCGAGAAGGTCGAGGTGGTGGACAGGCACACCGTCCGCTTCGTGAACCGCACGCCGGATGTGACGATGGAGGGCCGGCTTGCCCGCTATGGCAGCGACATCTGCTCGCGCCGTGGCTTCGAGAGCGCCGCGAGCTGGCTCGACTGGGCGCGCCGCCCGATCACCACCGGCCCGTACATGGTGGCGGAGTTCCGCCCCGATGTCTCGCTCACCCTCGTCGCCCATGACCAGTACTGGGGCGGGCGGCCGCCGCTGCGCCAGATCCGCTTCGTCGAGGTGCCCGAGGTCTCGAGCCGTATCAACGGGCTTCTCTCCGGGGAATACCAGTTCGCCTGCGACATCCCGCCCGACCAGATCGCCGGCATCGAGCGCAACCGCGCCTTCGAGGTGCAGGGCGGCACGGTCCTGAACCACCGCCTGACGGTGTTCGACAAGAACCATCCCCAGCTGCGGGATGCGCGGGTGCGGCGGGCGCTGACGCATGCGATCGACCGCCAGGCGATCGTGGACGCGCTGTGGGCCGGGCGCACGCGCATCCCGAAGGGGCTGCAGTGGGAATACTACGGCGAGATGTTCCACGCCGACTGGGAGGTGCCGCGCTTCGACCCCGCGGAAGCCCGGCGGCTGCTGCGCGAAGCCAACTACCGCGGCGAGCCGATCCCGTACCGGCTGCTCAACAACTACTACACGGCGCAGGTGCCGACCGCGCAGGTGCTCGTCGAGATGTGGCGCGCGGTCGGGCTCAATGTGCAGATCCAGATGGTGGAGAACTGGGCGCAGATCTTCTCGCGCGAGACGCCGCGGGCGATCCGCGACTGGTCGAACTCCGCCCCCTTCAACGACCCGGTCTCCTCGCTCGTCAACCAGCACGGCCCAAACGGCCAGCAGCAGCAGGTCGGCGAGTGGACGAACGAGGAGTTCAACCGCCTCTCGGTCGAGCTCGAGACCAGCACCGACCGGGCGCGGCGCCGCCAGGTCTTCCGCCGCATGCTCGAGATCGCCGAGCGCGAGGACCCCGCCTATACGGTGCTGCACCAGAACGCCACCTTCACCGCCAAGCGCCGCGACATCCGATGGAAGGCCAGCCCCGCCTTCGCCATGGACTTCCGCCCCGGCAACTGGGGGGCGTGAGTCATGACCGCCCTCACCCGCCGCGCGGCGCTCCTCTCGGCCGCGGCCGCCACGCTCGCCCGCCCGGCGCTCGCCGAGGCCGACACGCGCCCGGTGCTGACCATCGCGGTTCAGCGCCTGTCGAACTCCAACACGCTCGAGCCGCCGCGCGAGCAGTCGAATGTCGGCTTCCGCATGCACCACATCTATGCCGAGCCGCTGATCGAGACCGACTGGCTCGGCGATCTCTCGCTCCGCCCCGGCCTCGCCGCGGCCTGGCGGCGGGTCGATGGGCGCACCGTCGAGTTCCGCCTGCGCGAGGGCGTGCGCTTCCATGACGGTGGGGAGATGACGGCGGAGGATGTCGCCTTCTCCTTCGGGCCGCGCCTGTTCGGCACGGAAGGCGCGACGGGCGCAGGCCAGAGCGGCGTCCTCGCCGGCGCGACCGGCAAGGAACCGCCGGCCGAGGTGATCGCCGTGGCGCGCCGGACCTATCCCGGCCTCGAGCGGATCGAGGTGGTGGACCGCCACACGGTGCGCTTCGTCAACCGCACCCCCGACATCACGCTCGAGGGGCGGATCGCGCAGAGCGTGGGCGCCATCCTCTCGCAGGCGGCCTTCGCCGCGGCCCCGAACTGGCTTGCCTGGGCGCGGGCGCCGGTCGGCACCGGCCCCTATCGCGTCGCCGAATACCGCCCCGACCGCATGATCGTCTTCGAGGCGCACGACGCCTATTGGGGCGGGCGGCCGCCGGCGCGCCGGCTCCGCTTCGTTGAGGTGCCCGAGGTCTCGGGCCGGGTGAACGGCCTGTTCTCGGGCGAATACGACTTCGCCTGCGACATCCCGCCCGACCAGGTGGTGGTGGTGGAGCGCAATCCGCGCTTCGAAGTGCTGGGCAGCCCGATCAACAACATCCGCAAGCTGGCCTTCGACAAGTCGAACCCCGTCCTGGCCGATGCACGGATCCGGCGGGCGATGACGCATCTCGTGGACCGCCGCCTGATCGTGGAGACGCTCTGGGCCGGGCGGACCATCATTCCGCGCGGCATGCAGCTCGAATCCTATGGCGCGATGTATCTGCGCGACTGGGACAACCCGCCCCATGATCCGGCCGAGGCACGGCGCCTGCTGCGCGAGGCGAACTACCGCGGCGAACCGATCACCTATCGCCTGCTCAACAACTACTACACCAACCAGGTGAACAACGCGCAGATCGTGGTCGAGTCCTTCCGCGCCGCCGGGCTCAACGTGCAGATCGAGATGAAGGAGAACTTCTCCCAGGTCACGGCCCGCACGCCGGGGCGCGGGCTCCGGGACTGGTCCAACACCTCCCTCTTCGGCGACCCCGTCGCCGGCATCCTGCGCTCCTTCGGCCCGCGCACCGAGGCCAGCCGCACCGGCGAGTGGATCAACGAGGAGTTCGACCGCGTCAGCGCGGCGCTCGAGGCGGAGACGGACATCGAGCGGCGGCGCGCGCATTTCCGCCGCGTGCTCGAACTGCTCGAGCGCGAGGACCCGGCCTACATCGTGCTGCACCAGGCCGCCGCCTTCACCGCCAAGCGCAAGGACATCGCCTGGCGCGCCTCCAAGGGCTGGGCGATGGATTTCCGCGCCGGCAATCTGCGCCTGGGCGCCTGAACCATGGCCCCCGCGCCGCTGGTCGCGATCGCGGGGCTGACCGTCGCCTTCGACGGCCAGCCTGCGCTGCGCGGCATCGACCTCGCCATCGCCCCGGGCGAGGCGGTCGGCATGGTGGGCGAATCCGGCTGCGGCAAGTCGGTCACTTGGCTCGCCGCGCTCGGGTTGCTGCCCGGGCGGGCGGTGGTCGGCGGCAGCGTGCGGATCGGCGGGCAGGAACTGCTTGGCGCGCCGCCGGCCGTGCTCGAGAAGGTGCGCGGCGGGCGCATCGCCATGATCTTCCAGGACCCGGCCTCCAGCCTGAACCCGGTGCACCGCATCGGCCGGCAGATCGCCGAGGCGCTCACGCTGCACCGCGGCCTCGGTGCAGCGGCGGCACGGGCCGAGGCGCGCCGGCTGCTCGACCAGGTCGGCATCCCCGATGCGGGGCGGCGTCTCGATGCCTATCCCCACGAACTCTCGGGAGGGCAGAACCAGCGCGTGATGATCGCGATGGCGCTGGCCGGGCGGCCGGAACTGCTGGTGGCGGACGAGCCCACCACCGCCCTTGATGTCACCATCCAGGCGCAGATCCTCGACCTGCTTGCGGCGCTGCGGCGGGAGACGGGGATGGCGCTGGTGCTGATCAGCCACGATCTCGGCGTGGTGGCCGAGGCCTGCGAGCGGGTGGCCGTGATGTATGCCGGGCGCATCGTCGAGGAGGCGCCGGTCGAGCGCCTCTTCGCGGCCGCGGCGCATCCCTACACGCGGGGCCTGATCGGTGCCCTGCCGCCAATCGAGGGACCGCGGCGGCGTCTGGCCGCCATACCGGGCGGCGTGCCGGAACCCTGGGCGATGCCGCCGGGCTGCGCCTTCGCGCCGCGCTGCGCGCATCGCCGCCCGGCCTGCGAGCGCGCCTTGCCAGCGCTCATCCGGCTCGCCGATGCCCATGCCGCCGCCTGCGTGCTCGCCGCACCGGCCCCGGCGGAGAGCCTGCCCGCATGACGCCGGCGCCGCCGCTGCTCGAGGCGAAGGACCTGGTGCGCCGCTACCGGATGCGGCGGGGCCTGTTCGGCCGCGCTGTCGAGCTGCGCGCGGTGGACGGCGTGAGCCTGCGCCTCGAGCGCGGGCGCACGCTCGGCCTCGTCGGCGAATCGGGCTGCGGCAAGTCGACCACGGGCCGGCTCGTGCTGGGCATGGAGGTGCCGGATGCAGGCAGTGTCGCCTTCGAGGGGCGGCCCCTGCCCGCGCCCGGCTCCGCCGCGTGGCGGGCGCAGCGGGCGCGGATGCAGATGGTCTTCCAGGACCCGCTCGGCGCGCTCGACCGGCGGCTGCCCATCGGCGCCCAGGTGGCCGAACCGCTCGAGATCCATGGCATCGGCGACCGCGCCGGCCGCCTCGCGCGCGTCGAGACGCTGCTCAAGGCCGTGGGGCTGCGGCCGGACCACGCGCTGCGCTATCCGCACGAACTCTCGGGCGGGCAGCGCCAGCGCGCGGTGCTGGCGCGCGCGCTCGCCACCGAGCCCGCGCTGCTCGTCTGCGACGAGCCGATCAGCGCCCTCGATGTCTCGATCCAGGCGCAGGTGATGAACCTGCTGCTCGACCTGCAGGAACGCTTCGGCATGGGGATGCTGTTCGTCAGCCACGACCTGCGCGCGGTGCGCCAGGTGAGCCAACGCGTGGCGGTGATGTATCTCGGCCGCATCGTCGAGGAGGGCGAGGCCGATGCGCTGCTGCAGGACCCCGCCCACCCCTATACGCGGACGCTGGTCTCGGCCATCCCGCATCCGGGACGGCGCGGGGGGCGCATCATCCTGCAGGGCGATCCCCCGAATCCGGCCGACCGCCCGCCGGGCTGCGCCTTCCATCCGCGCTGCCCCGTCGCGGTCGCGATCTGCGCGCGAGAGGCGCCGGCGCTGAAGCCGCGCGGCGACGGGCGGCTCGTCGCCTGCCACCTCGCCCATGGCGATGCCGCGCTGCCGCGGAGGGCCGCCTGAATGCTGCGCTTCGTCGCTTCGCGCCTGGCCCGCGCGCTGCTCACCATCGCCATGGTGGTGACCTTCGCCTTCGTCGTCCTGCGCCTGTCCGGCGATCCGGCGCAGATCATCATGGGCGCGGACGCCCCGCCCGAGGCCATCGCGGCGTTCCGCAGCGCCTGGCGCCTCGATGAGCCGATCTGGGTCCAATATCTCTCCTACTTCTGGGCCATCCTGCAGGGGGATCTCGGGCGGTCCATGCGCGACGGGCGCGATGCCATCGTCCTGGTCGCCGAGCGCATCCCCGCAACCCTCGCGCTGACGGTGCCGGCGCTGCTGGTCAAGATCGGCCTCGGCATCCCGGCGGGCATCTACGCGGCGCTGCATCGCAACTCGCTCGCCGACCGGCTGGTGATGGTGCTGGCGGTGGCCGGTTTCACCGTGCCCTCCTTCGTGCTCGGCCTCCTGCTGGTGCTGATCTTCGCGGTGCAGCTCGGCTGGCTCCCCTCGGGCGGGCAGGAGGGCTGGCGGCACGCCATCCTGCCCGTGGTGACCCTCGGTCTCGGCGGCGCGGCGGTGCTCGCCCGCTTCACCCGCAGCGCCATGCTCGAAGTTCTGGGTCAGCCCTACATCCGCACCGCCAGCGCCAAGGGGGTGCCCTGGCGCGCGGTGGTGACCGGCCATGCCCTGCCCAATGCCGCCATCCCGACGGTGACGATCATCGGCTTCATGGTCGGCTCGCTGATCGCCGGGGCGGTGGTGGTGGAAAGCGTCTTTTCGTGGCCCGGCGTGGGGCGGCTGATGGTGGTGGCGGTGGCCAATCGCGATCTCGCGGTGGTGCAGTGCATCCTGCTCCTGGTGGCGATGACGATGGTGATGGCGAACCTCGTCGTCGACATCCTCTATGGACTGCTCGATCCACGCCTGCGCTCCGGCACGCGGAGGGCGGGCTGAGATGCCGGAGGCGCCGCTCACCCTCCCCGCCCTCGCGCCGCCGAAGCCCCCGCGCGCGAAGCTGCCGCCGCTCGTGGTCCTCGGCGCGGTGTGGCTGGCCGCGATGCTGGGCATCGCGCTGCTGGCCGATGTCATCGCCCCCCATGGCTACACGGCGCTCGACCTGCGCAATCGACTCGCGCCGCCGGCCCCCTTCGGCGGCACCTGGCTGCATCCGCTGGGTACGGACGAGCTCGGTCGCGACGTGCTGGCGCGGCTGATCTATTCCATCCGCATGAGCCTGCTGATCGCCTTCGGCGCAACCATCATCGGCGCTGTGATCGGCACCTCGCTCGGCTTCCTCGCCGCCCACTTCCGCGGCCTCGTCGAGCAGGGGGTGCTCACGCTCGTGGACTTCTCCGCCTCCATCCCCTTCCTCATCCTCGCCCTGGCGGTGCTCGCCTTCTTCGGCAACTCGCTGGTGCTTCTGGTGTGCCTGCTTGGGCTGCACGCGTGGGAGCGCTATGCCCGCATCGCGCGCGGCCTCGCCCTGGCTGCCGGGGCGCAGGGCTATGCGGCGGCGGTGCGCGGGCTTGGCGCCTCGCCCTGGCGCATCTACGGCCGGCACGTGCTGCCCAACATCGCCTCGACCCTCATCGTCTCCATGACCCTCGCCTTCCCGGAGGTGATCCTTCTCGAATCCGGGCTCTCCTTCCTCGGTCTCGGGGTCCAGCCGCCGGAGACCTCGCTCGGCTCGATGGTGGGATACGGCCGCGAGTACCTCACGCGCGCGCCATGGATCCTGCTCGCTCCGGCGGCAAGCATCGTGCTGACCACGCTCTCCGTCTCCCTGATAGGGGACTGGCTGCGCGACCGGCTCGACCCGACGCTGCGGTAGGTCCGCGCCTGGGCCGGACCGGGCGGCAGGATCGGCGCCGCGGCCGCCTTTCCCGGGCCCTACCGCAGCAGCGCCGCCGCGGCCGTGTCCTCCCAGGGCATCGCCAGATCCTCGCGTCCCATCTGGCCATGGACGGCGAGGGGGCGGAAGAAGCCCTGCGCGCCAGCGGCTTGCCGGCGGGGTCGCCCACCCCCTCCCAGGCGGTGACGGCGTGGCGGGCCAGCGCCTTGACCAGGAAGGCGAAGGACAGGCCGCGCGCCATGTCGGGCTCGAGATCCGGGTCGGCGATGCAGATCGCGGCGAGGCGGCGCGCGGCGGCCGCCTCGGCCGCGGCCATGACCGCGGTCGTCACCGGTCGGATCTCGACGCGGACGCCGCGCGGCAGGGCGAGCCAGTACGGCTCGATGGGGAGGTCGAGGGTGAGCATGGAATTCGGACTCTCCATGGGTTATGTAACTTGCAGGATCCAAGGAACCCCCCGGTGACCGAGCCGATGCTCAAGGTCCCGGCGGCCGAGGCGCAGCGGAACTTCGGCCTCTACCAGGACAAGGCCCTCACCCAGCCCATCGCCATCACCCGCAACGGGCGGCCGCGGACGGTGCTGATCTCGATCAAGGAGTACGAGCGGCTCAAGCGCCGCGACCGCCAAGTGGTGCGCACCGAGGACGCGCCGCAGGAGATCGTGGACGCCATCCTCGCGGCGCGGCCGTCAGAGGAGAACAAGCGCTTCGATCATGAGGTCTGACGCGCCGGCGCTGCCGGCTGTCGGCGACGTGATCCGCTATGCCTATCTCTGGAGCCACGAGCACGCGGCGGGACGAGAGGAAGGGTCGATGGATCGTCCGGCGGCGGTGGTGGCCCTGGTTCGCCAGGAGGACGGCCATGATGAGGTCGTCGTCCTGCCGATTACCTTCACCCCGCCGGAAGAGCCCGGCGCGGCGGTCGAAGTTTCCGCCGAAACCCGCGCCCGCCTCGGCCTGCAACGAGAGCCGTGCGGGGTCGTGGTCACCGAGTACAACCGCTTCGTCTGGCCGGGGCCGGACCTCCGCCCCCTCGAAGGCGGCACGGGGCCGTTCACCTACGGCCCGCTGCCCGATCGGGTGATGGCGCAGATCCGTGCTGCCTTCGCAGCGTGGCGGCAGAAGCGACGCGTCGCGGCCATTCGGCGTACCGAGTAGGTCTTGTAAGACCTCCACTCACCGGCGTGCTCCTTGGCTAAGGTTGCGCGCTGGTGGCTGGGAGAGGGTCGCCGCAGGACACTTGGGGCGGGACTGTCGGTAATTTCGTGTGGGGGCGGGCGGTTAAGCATCAGGCCATTGCTCGGGTGAAGCGTTCGCCGAATATGGCGGCGAACTGCGCCTTGGCCATCGCCCATTCCCTGGGTGGCATGGTCCATTCTTTCTCGGCTTTGTTCAAGACGAGGAACAGGAGCTTGGTCGCGGCATCGTCGCTGGGGAAATGGCCCCGGGCGCGGACAGCACGGCGCAGCTTGGCGTTCAGGGCCTCAATGGAATTCGTGGTGTAGATGATCCGGC
>Ga0272446_1000855_pt1 | contig 46535 bp, 40 predicted proteins | sample YNPCB0061_FD_194587 | JGI IMG/M metagenome (GOLD analysis project Ga0272446, IMG submission 194587) | Hot spring microbial mat communities from Yellowstone National Park, WY, United States - YNP-CB-006-1 | ecosystem: Environmental > Aquatic > Thermal springs > Hot (42-90C) > Sediment | place...
CCTGGGTGCGCGGGCCACTGGCCCGCATCGTGCAGGGCCTGGGAGCGCGGGCCACTGGCCCGCATCGTGCAGGGCCTGGGTGCGCGGGCCCCTAGCCTGCATCGTGCAGGGCCTGGGTGCGCGGGCCACGAGCCCGCATCGTGCAGGGCCTGGGTGCGCGGGCCACGATCCCGCATCGTACAGTGCCTGAGTGCGCGGGCCTCTGGCCCGCATCGTGCAGTGCCTGAGTGCGCGGGCCCCTGGCCTGCATCGTGTAGTGCCTAGGTACGCGGGCCACTGGCCCGCATCGTGCAGGGCCTGGGTACGCGGGCCACGAGCCCGCATCGTGCAGGGCCTGGGTGCGCGGGCCACGATCCCGCATCGTACAGTGCCTGAGTGCGCGGGCCTCTGGCCCGCATCGTGCAGTGCCTGAGTGCGCGGGCCCCTGGCCTGCATCGTGTAGTGCCTAGGTACGCGGGCCACTGGCCCGCATTGTGAAGTATCCGAATGGTTGCGCATTTGGAATGACCACTTTGTACACAGACGAGCCTGATCGGAAATTCCGGATTTTTGATCAGGCGCTGGGTTGACGATCTCGTAGATAGTTTCTTGTGTTATAATTGCGATTACAACAAAATGAATGATTGAGTAGCGCTGAGGTGCATCATGGATCATCGGCGGGTCAGTGGGGTTTTGCTCCATCCATCCTCATTGCCAGGACGGGGTGGGATTGGTGATATTGGGGATGCAGCATACCGGTTTGTCGATTGGCTGGTAATGGCAAAACAGCGACGCTGGCAGATTATGCCCCTGGGGCCAACCAGTTATGGCGATTCACCGTATGCCGGTTTATCGGCGCTGGCCGGGAATCCGCTCTTGATTTCGCTCGAACAACTAGTACGCAATGGATGGCTTGATGAAGGAGCACTCGATGGTGCTCCGGGTGGCGATGGTGATTGGATCGATTACGGAGCAATTATTCCCTGGAAGAAGATCCGCCTGGAATGGGCATTTGCCGGATTTCTTGCCCACGCTGGTGCCGGGCAGCGGGCCGACTTTGCACGCTTCTGCGCGGAACAGCGGTCATGGTTAGATACGTTTGCCCTCTTTGCCGCTTTGAAGGAGGCCTACCGCGGCGAGCCGTGGAATCGGTGGGATGAAGGGTTGGCGCGACGTGATCCGGCGGCATTGGCCGAGGTGCAGCAGATGTTGGCCGACCGGATTCGCTTCCAGCAGTTCTTGCAGTGGGTCTTTTTCCGCCAGTGGATGGAATTGCGCCAGTATGCGAACGAGCGAGGTATTCAGATCATCGGCGACTTACCAATTTTTGTCGCCTTTGATAGCGCTGATGTGTGGGCCAATCCCGAACTATTTTACCTCGATGATAGCGGAAATCCGACCGTTGTTGCTGGGGTGCCGCCAGACTACTTCAGTCCTACTGGTCAGCGCTGGGGAAATCCGCTCTACCGCTGGGATCGGTTGGCCGAGCGTCAGTATGACTGGTGGGTCGAGCGTTTCCGCGTCCTTTTTAGCCTGGTTGATATTGTACGGATCGATCATTTTCGCGGTTTTGCCGCCTGCTGGGAAGTACCAGCCCAAGCCGAAACAGCACTTGAGGGGCGCTGGTCGCCTGGCCCTGGTGCGGATCTCTTTGCAACAGTGCAATCACAGTTAGGCGCATTACCGATTATTGTCGAAGACCTGGGTCTGATTACCCCCGATGTCGAGGCATTACGTCAGCAGCTTGGCTTCCCCGGTATGGCAGTGCTTCAGTTTGCCTGGGGTGGCGATGCCACAAGCAGCTATCTACCGCACAACTACAGTCGTGATTTGGTCGTCTATACCGGAACCCACGATAACGATACGACAGTTGGTTGGTGGGCAATCCTCGATGAACGCACCCGACAGCACGTGCGGGATTACCTGGGAGCACGTGATGAACATATCGCGTGGGATTTTATCCGGGCGGCGTTGATGTCGGTTGCTGACACGGCGATTATTCCAATGCAAGATATATTGGGGTTGGGTTCGTGGGCGCGTCTCAATTTGCCGGGGCGAGCCGAAGGAAATTGGGCGTGGCGAATGCGTCCTGACCAGATCAATAGTGATCTGGCTTATCGTTTAGGCTATCTGACCGCACTTTATGGGCGAGGGTAACACGGCTTTGTACGGCACACAGGTGCGGTTCGCGAACCGTGCCTGCGCCGTTGAAAAGCGTTACGGGACGGCTTGAAAAGCCGCCCCGTGTAGAAACAGAGCACTTGATCCAGAAGGTTCTTTTAATCTAGATAAGCGTGTAGTCGCTGTCCAACGCTTGGATGACGCAGGCGGCGTAATGCCTCAGCCTCGATTTGGCGAGTACGCTCACGGGTAATACCGAACGCTGCCCCTACCTCCTCGAGCGTGCGCCGTTGCCCATCGAGCAAGCCATAACGTAACTGAAGAATCTTGCGTTCACGTTCAGGCAATTCATTGAGCGCAGCCGTTAACTCGGCGTGCAGCATTTTCTGCTCGGCGATCTCGATTGGCGAAGCCACTGTTTCATCGGCTAGTGTTTCGCTGACCCGGCCTTCTTGCTCGCTGTTAAGCGGTTGTTCCAGTGAAATAGGCTGGGTTGAGGCCCGCAGCAGACGCTTTACTTTGCGCACGCTCATATTCAGGGCATGCGCCAACTCTTCGGCGGTTGGCTCACGCTCTAGCTCCTGTTCCAGACGGTAGATGGCACGGCGCAGATGAACAATCGACTCACTCAGATGCACCGGAAGGCGAATCAGTCGGCTTTGCTCGGCAATTGCCCTCGTGACCGCCTGGCGGATCCACCATGTAGCGTAAGTGCTAAACCGATTACCTTTCGTGTAATCAAACTTCTCGACCGCACGCATCAGGCCGATATTGCCCTCTTGAACGAGATCCATGAAGGCCATCGGGCTGCCGATATACTTCTTAGCCACGCTTACCACCAGCCGCAAATTGGCCTGGATCAGGCGACGACGTGCCTCTTCACCACGGGCCATCTCCATTTCAAGCCGCATGCGCTCGCGGTCGTTAGCAAACTGTTCAGCTTTCAAACGTTGCCGCGCCTCTTTACCACGACTGTACTGCCGGGCCAGTTCAACTTCTTCTTCGGCAGTAAGTAGCGGTACCTGCCCAATCTCTTGCAGATAAAGCTGTACCGAGTCTTCGACCGGCTCAATATCGCCCTCTTCCACGAGATCATCGAGCTGTTCAAGGTTTTCAAGCTCGAGGTCTTCGGGAGTGAGTTCGACTTCGCCATCCCACTCAGCATCGAGTTCGGTGGCCTCAGCGGACAATTCCGGTTCAATTTCACTGTCGGCTGCGTGCTTCTGAGGGAAGGCTTTCACGGTAGTACTCCTTAACATCTTCCGGTTAGCGGCAACGATGTTCTTAACATTCCTTGCGAGGCGTTAATAGTTTTCTATCTGGATATACGCCTCCTCAAAGATTTCGGATGTGTATATTTTCGATCTTTGCACAGATTTTGTCAAGGGTATGAACAGGCTAATTTTGCGCCAATTTTCGGGCGTGGGCGTCTATTGTCTGCCCAGTCTGACTTCGTGGCGGTAGGGCGGCCAGCTCAACAACCGCCGGTCCGATCTCGTCAGGGCTGAGCAGACCAGTACGTACCTCTGGTACAGTCGTGCGAACCATAAGGGTATCGGCAAAGCCTCCTGGATGGACGATGTTGACGTTGATCCCAAACCGACGCAGGTCTTTGGCCATAACGCGGGCCAGACCGTCAACACCGGCTTTTGCAGCGTAGTATGTGGCAAAACCGGGAACTGCAATGCGGTCGAGTGGTGCTCCGATCACGATGATATTGCCTCCACCTCCTTCAATCATCTGCGGGATCACTGCCTTTGCGCTGAGAAACACGCCCTTCAACAGCGTATCCACTACAGCATCCCATTGTTCTTCGGTCGTTTCCTGAATAGGAGCACGTAACCCAATCCCCGCCGCAGCAACCAGGACACGAATTGGCCCAAAGTGATCGCGGGCCTGACTCACCGCACGATCAAGCTGGTCACTCGCACGCACGTCAGCCGTTAATCCCAAGGCTCGCTGTCCGTTTTCTTCGATCAGCCACACCGTTTCGGCCACTTCATCGGCACTACGTGCCAGAACTGAGACCATCGCACCGGCACGGGCTAATGCCAGTGCGCTTGCACGTCCGAGACCACGTCCACCGCCAGTGACCAGTGCATGAATGCCGGTTAGTGTCATCACAGTTGTCCTTTCGTCGAGTATTTGCAAATGTTTTGCACAGTACACTATGGTTATACCACACTTTGGAGGAGCGTGAGGAGTGAACAGTGAGCGAGGTAGGGATTTTCAAAAAGTTTACCTGCCTGGTGGAGATGATGGAAAAGAAAGTATGTGGGAAAGCCAGGTGAGCGGAGGAGAGGCGGATCCTTAACCCATTGGCAGCGCGTGCGGAGCAGTAGGTAGTGAGTTCTACTCTACCCGCCTACCCCCCGCTTGCGGGGGCATGGGGGGTTGGAAAATCGCGAAGAGAAGATGAGTTATAATGCACTGCGAGTTTCCGTTCTTGATGGTACACAACATGTTTACGAGAGACGAACTATGCTAGATGTGCCGCCATTGCCAACCGCCTATGCGCCGGAGGGTGGCCTGGTGCAGTGTAATCGTTTGTGGTTAGAGCTATGCGATGGCTCTGAACAACCGACTGATTTGACCGATCTGATTGATGCCTGCGCACAGATTCTGGCCTGGGATGAGCAAGCGATTAGAGCCGCCCGCCAATGGGTTGCTCTCCTCTCACCCGCTGATCCGCCGCTACAATTAGCAGCACCATTGCGACGTGATCAGTCACGTCATATGCTGGTTGTCATTCGGCGCAGTGAGACGGCACTGACAGCGCAAGCGATGGAGGTTACCGGTCTGCTGACAGCGCAGCGGGTCGCCCAACAGCAGCTTGAAGTCATTATGAGCGCACTCGATAGTCTGGAAGAAGGGTTTCTGCTTCTTGATGCTGACGACCGGATCGTCTTTTGTAATCGGCGCTACCGTGAATTGTACTCAGTCAGCGCCGATCTGGTTACGCCTGGTCGGCCTTTTGCCGAGCTGATTCGGATCGGCGCCGAGCGGGGTCAATACGCGGAAGCCATTGGGCGTGTGGATGAGTGGGTTGCCGAGCGATTGCAGAAACACGCTGAGCTTGCCCCCGTCGAGCAACATCTGGCCGATGGACGCTGGATTCGTATTGTCGAACGACGTACCCCTGATGGCGGTACGGTCGGGTTGCGAATTGACATAACAGAACTTAAGAAAGCAGAAGAGCTACGTCGACAGTTAGCGGTACGCGAAGAGATCATTGCTGCGCAGGCCGCCTTATTGGCCGAGTTGTCGACGCCACTTCTTGAAGTGGAATCGCGAGTATTGCTGGTGCCAATGGTAGGTGCTTTCGACAGCTCACGAGCGGCGACGCTGATCGAGTCACTTTTGCAGAAGGTGCAACAACGTCAGGCCCGGCTTGTCGTGCTTGATGTTACCGGTGTGCCGGTGATCGACACGCAGGTTGCCCATGCGATACTACAATGTGCAGTTTCGTTGCGTCTGCTTGGCGCCCAACTCATCATTACCGGCATTCGGCCTGATGTTGCCCAAACGTTAGTCGCACTTGGTGTTGATCTGAGCACTATCATTACACGCGCTGATTTGCGTGATGGTATTCAGTATGCGCTGCGGCGAATGCGACAGGAGGTCGAGAAGCGAAGTGAGTGGTAGGAAGTGGGAAAAGAGAGCTTGTTCAAAACCCCGGCTTTCTCATGAGGCTCGTACCGTGCATATGCAACCATTGCGTTAGGGTGGGCCAGCGTTCTGTTTCTATAGCCGCCGTGTCTTCCTTTCAGTAAAGCAGCGTCAGGCGATGTACGTGACGGGTAAGGTGGCGCCCCACCACACCTCCTCCCCCTTCCTCTCCCCGTGGAAGAGAGGAAGGGTGTTAGGGGGAAGGTGAGGGCTATACTGACCGTTCAAGCACAAAATGTGCAATCTCGATCAACGCCTGGCGGGCCTGTCCTGGGGGAAAGATGTTGAGATGGGCGATTGCCTGCTCAATATAACGCGCCGCTTCAGCCTGGGCAGCAGCCACACCACCGACTTCAATCACCTCCTGGATGACATCTGCTACTAATGCGTCTGGCGGTGGTGAGTAGTTTAATACATCACGCAACCGTTGACTGGAGGAGGCAGCAGTGGCATAGATGAGTGGCAATGTAATGGTTCCCTGGCGTAAGTCATTCCCCGCTGGCTTCCCAAGAGTGCGTTCGTCGCCGATAAAGTCGAGAACATCATCGATGATCTGGAAAGCCATGCCCAAATCGTAGCCGTAGCGTCCTAGAGCCGCGATCTGCTCGTCATTACCACCTCCGGCTACCATCCCTGCCTTGCAGGAAGCCTCAAACAGTGCTGCGGTTTTGGCGCCGGTTTTGTAGAGATACTGGCGCAATGCACGGTCAAACGGTTCAGCAACCGTAACCGGACTGAGTTCACCTTCGCAAATGGTTTGCACAGCTTCAGCGTAGAAGGTAATAATACGTGGATCAGGACCGCGTGCCATTTCAGCCGCAGCCAGCGCGAAAAAGTAGTCACCCACCATCAAGGCTACGTCGTTATCCCAACGGGCGTGAACGGTAATCTGCCCACGGCGACGATTAGCTCGATCGACCAGGTCGTCGTGCACAAGCGAAGCAGCATGGATCAGTTCGGCAGCCGCAGCAGGATGAATAACCCGTTCCAACTGATACTGCCCCAGTCGTGCAGCCAGGATGGCGAGTGCTGCTCGTAGCCGTTTCCCGCCAGAACGAACAGTGTGGGCGCCAGCAGCACTGATCACTGCAACACGCGAATGAGTACATTCGAGTAACCGCTGTTCGATAGCACCGAGATCGGCCAGGATGTCGGCTCGGTGAAAGATACCGGCCAGTCCACCGGCTATTTGTGGCGCAAGGTCACCGGCAATGCGATGACTCGATGTCGGTACGGTATGAACCTGAGAGATGAGTGTCTCTGACTGATTGAACGGTAGCTGGTAGCCGGCCATGCGGCTGTTCCTTCCTAGGATCGCCGAGCCGGTCTGGCGCCGGAGGCGACGACGATCCGGCGATTGTGGCGCATCTTGCCAGAGGTAAGACGAGATATTCTCGCCTTGTGATATTCACCACAATCTGAACTATAACATATTCACTGCGGCTGTCAAGTGAAATGTATTTCAATATAAATGTACCACAGATTGAGTGTGAATGGGGGAACAATATCAGACATTCGCCGGAATACAAAAATGACATTATCTTATTACGTCATCCCTGGGGGTGATAGGACAGGTTAGAACAGATTGTCGAATGTCGTCATGTTACGGAAGATATGTGTATAATAGTCATTGGGAATCTTCGCACATCACAGCATTGATAGGCATCCAACGGATCGTGATGTGCGTATTATTACGAGAGGGTTGGCTGTGGCCCAACCGGCTAAATCGGTTAATCTGGAGCGACTGAGCGACGAAGCGTTAATGGAGTTGGTGGCTGCCGGTGATAGTGCAGCACTTGCACAACTCTACGACCGCCACGCACGCGCTGTATATGGGTTGGCTCTCAGGATGTTAGCGGCGGCTGAACCGGCTGAAGAGGTAGTACAAGAGACCTTTTGGCGCATTTGGAAGCGAGCAGCTACCTATCAGCGCAACAGTTCCTTCTTACCCTGGATGTTCGGGATTACCCGTAATCTGTGTATCGATGAGCTACGTCGGCGACAGGTACGTCCCGTAGCCATCGGGGATGATGAAGAAATCCTGTCAGTGCTGACCGATCAGCAGCAAAACGTCGAGCAATCAACCCTTGAGGCTGAACGGCGCCGGCTGATCACCAGTGCATTAGCCGATCTGCCACAAGACCAGCGTGAAGTGATTGAGTTGGCTTATTTTGGGGGGTTATCCCAGCGTGAAATCGCTGATCATTTGCAAAGTCCGCTAGGAACGATTAAAACACGTATTCGACTGGGATTACAGAAACTCAAGCAGGCGTTGCTTCACTACGGCATTGATGCAAACGATCACTAGAAGAGTAGTTGCATGCACGACTCTAATACAGAGCACGAACAATCACTCCTTGCGGCAGCCGCGCTTGGGAGCCTCGATCCGACCGATCTGGCGGCACTAGAGCAGGTATTGACCAGATCATCTACCGCTCGATCTGAACTTGATCAGCTACGCGAAGTTGTAGCCTTGCTACCGTATGCCGCACCACCGGTTACACCGCCAGCCCATGTGCGTGCCTCGTTGATGGAGCGGATTGCCGCCGATCAGGCTGCTCGTCAGCCGTTACAATCTGCACCTCTCCCCCGTCGTGCCAGCAGGTCAATGTCGGTATGGTTGTTGAGCCTGACGGTCATCATTGTGTTGTTAGGATGGTTCACATTTACGTTACAACAGCAGGTCATAGCGACTAACGAAACGAATCGGCGCTTGCTGGTAGCAATAGAACAGCTCCAGGCCTCCGTGACCGCCAGCGAGGAGCGCCAGGCCCAATTGACAACACAACTGGCGTCTTACGAACAGCAGTTGGCGCGTTTGAACGAACAGATCGCTCAGGAACGGCTACTCGTTTCGTTCGTGAGCGCCCCTGGCGTGGCAACCCGTGAGTTGCGTCCAACCCGTAGCGATCTTGCTGCGCGAGGTGAGATGTATATGTACCCCGGTGAAACACAGGCGGTCGTGATATTCAGTGGCTTGCCTGCGCTGGAACCTGATCGCGTGTATCGTTTCTGGTTAAGTGATGGAGTCCAGCGAATTGCAGCCGGTTCGTTTCAGGTTGATGCAACTGGGCTGGCGACGTTGGTGATAACCGCACCTCGCGAGGTGAATGCCTTCACCGAAGTTATGGTCACGGTAGAACCGGTAACTAATCCGACGCTAGATGCGGTTGAGGTTATTTTGACAGGGACGTTATAGCGATAAGTGAGCAGAGGTGGAATACTCTGCGCAAAAACCTTCTGCCGCAATTCTGCTGATATTTCATCCGGCGGGTGACATTCAGAGTTGAAACAGGAGATACGAGCAATGAAAAAACCGCTCCTGGTAGAGCGGGTGGTAAAATGGCGACTCCGAGTGGGCTCGAACCACCAACCTTCAGCTCCGGAGGCTGACGCTCTATCCAGTTGAGCTACGGAGTCATTTCGTCCTAAAGTATACTCGATAGTCTGTTCCCTGTCAATGTGAGGAGGAAGGTTGTGCAACTCCTGAAGCGAGTAGTAGGTTGGATTGTCATCGTTATCGGGGTTGGCATACTGGGGTTAGGGCTAAGTATTCCGATCGATGCCTTGATTGGCAGGGGACGGGTAGAAGCGCTCACCAATACAACGATACCAGGACCGGCTGGCCCGATACGGGCCTTCGTTGCCGAACCGACTACGCCCGGCCCCCATCCAGCAGTCATCATGATTCACGAGTGGTGGGGTTTGCGCCCGGATATTATCGAAAAGGCTACTGCGCTGGCCGCTGATGGTTATCTGGTCGTTGCCCCTGATACCTTTCGTGGTGCCAGCACCACCTGGATCCCCAGGGCGATCTATCAGGTTTCCACCACCCCACCAGAACAGGTACAGGCCGATCTCGATGCCGTCTTTGGCTGGCTGAGCGCACGCTCTGATGTGATAGCCGACCGGATTGCGATCATCGGTTTTTGTTATGGTGGACGAACTTCTCTGCTCTATACGTTACACAATCCGGCGGTTGCTGCTACCGGTATCTTCTACGGAATGGCAGCGGTTGAGCCATCGGCACTGCGTCAGATTCGGGGGCCGGTTCTCGGTATCTTTGGCGGAGCCGATGCGTCTATTCCGCTGAGCGAAGTAGAACAGCTTGAGCGCAATTTACGGGCGGCGGGGGTTTCAACTCGCTTTGTGATTTTTCCCGATCAGCCGCATGCCTTTGTTGGTGGTATCGATTCGATTAACGCCGGTGGTGCAGCCGGTGATGCCTGGCAGGTGTTGCGCGCATTTCTGGCCGAAGCGCTGAAAGGTCAGATTCCCGCCGGACAGAAGTGGCCGGTTGAGATGCGCGCTACGCACGCGACGACGTTCGCTGGTTGGTTACACCATCGTTTTGTGTGTGGATGGTGAAAGATGTTTGCGCAGTCGGTGTTGCGTAGGTTCAGGTACGATGATAGGTTGACATGTGCTCACGCTCATTACCACGTGATGATGCAGCCTCTGTAACGTTTTCCCCTTCCTCTCCCATGTTGAGAGAGGAAGGGGGAAGAAATGGCCAGGCGTGCTTTAATGGAATTGCTCCTCTTCGGTACTTCCGGTCAGTGCCGTGGTGCTGATCTCACCACCAGCAATCACCTGAGCCACTTCATCGAAGTAACCGGTCCCAACTTCGCGTTGGTGGCGCGTCGCCGTATAGCCGTAGGCTTCTGCGGCAAATTCAGCCTGCTGTAACTCGCTGTAGGCAGCCATTCCCCGATCACGATAATTACGTGCCAGTTCAAACATGCTGTAGTTCAATGTGTGGAAACCGGCCAGCGTCACAAACTGGAACTTATACCCCATCGCGCCCAATTCGCGCTGGAATGCAGCAATGGTGGCATCGTCGAGCTTCTTCTTCCAGTTGAACGAGGGCGAACAGTTGTAGGCCAGCAGCTTACCGGGGAATTGGGCATGAATCGCCTCGGCAAAGCGACGAGCCTCTTCAAGATTGGGTTCACTTGTCTCACACCAGATCATATCGGCGTAGGGCGCATACGCCAGGCCACGGGCAATGGCCTGATCTAGCCCGGCTCGTACCCGGTAGAAACCCTCACTGGTTCGTTCACCGGTGCAGAAGGGTCGGTCGCGTTCATCAATATCACTGGTCAGCAGTGTCGCCGCATTGGCATCGGTGCGGGCGATAATAATAGTCGGCACTCCCATAACGTCGGCTGCCAGACGCGCCGCGACCAGATTACGAATCGCGGACTGGGTTGGGATCAAGACCTTACCACCCATGTGACCGCATTTCTTCTCTGAGGCGAGCTGATCTTCAAAGTGTACCCCTGCTGCACCGGCTTCGATGTACGCCTTCATAATCTCGAAGACATTCAGTGGGCCACCAAAGCCTGCTTCGGCATCGGCAACAATCGGCGCAAACCAGTAAATATCATTGCGTCCTTCACTGTGATAAATCTGATCGGCCCGGCGGAGCGCATTGTTGATATTGCGTACCAACTGCGGCCCGGAGTTGGCCGGATAGAGGCTCTGATCTGGATACATCTGTCCAGCCAGGTTGGCGTCAGCCGCTACCTGCCAGCCGCTCAGATAAATTGCTTTCAAGCCAGCTTTGACCTGCTGCATTGCCTGATTACCGGTTAATGCGCCAAGCGCATTGATGTATGGCTCGGTATGCAACAGATTCCACAATCGCTCAGCCCCCATCCGGGCCAGCGTGTACTCAATCTGCACCGAACCACGCAAGCGATAGACATCCTCGGGTGTGTACGGACGCACGATACCGGCAAAGCGCGGCGTATTCCAACTGTCGGCAATCTGTTTGATTTGTGCGGCACGATCCATGTGCGTTCTCCAGTTTCTCCACTGAACATGACAAACGTGGTCAAAAATCTACTGATAATGAGTAGTATAACACCTCGCGTTACGTGGTAGTTACATGCTTGTGAAATGTGACGCGAAGAACAGATTACCCTTCCCACGTTCGACCATAATTCTCGGTGAGTTTGTTCAGGATCGCCTGCTCAAGGTCAATCCCTAACAGATACGCCAACTGGAAGAGATAATTGGCGACATCTGCCAGTTCACCGGCCAGCGCCTCGCGATCACGCGGCTCTTCGTGGAACTGAAAATGTTCGAGTATCTCTGCCGCTTCCACCGCAACCGAAATCGCGATATTACGCGGTGTTTGCGGGAAGATACTGTCAGGTGCGTACCACCCCTTGTCGGTCACAAATCGGTTAATCGCATCGGTCAGTTCCGCAATACTCATTGCCATCGGTACCATCTCCTTTCGTCACGATCACGTTGTTTCATTGTAGAGCAAGAATGGTACAATATCTGAAAATAAACGGGTTTTGTCGGGCGTGCTGAAGGAGGACGAGCATGGTAACCGTCGAACAAATTGCCCAATATTGCGAACACGAAATTGCCCGTTTACAACTGGCCGGTGATCGCGAAGAGTTGCGGCGCCTGCAACTGGCAATTGGGGTGTTGATGCGGGCTGCCGAGCACGCCCGCGACCGTGAAACGGCAATGCGCTTTCGGATTCTCGCTGCACGCGCCGCCAATGCCCAAGAACTTATCGCTGGTGAAGATTAGGCCAACGTTGGCCATAAGTCTGGGGAGCAATGACGTTCCATGAGTCGATTTGCAATTGAACTGGCTGATATTCAGTCGGCACGGCGGGCACTGCGTGACATTATTCTCCCAACGCCGGTGCTCCCAGCGACCCGTCTGAGCGCTGAGCTAGGCGGGCCGATCTTTTACAAGGCAGAAAATACCCAGCAGAGTGGATCGTTTAAGATTCGCGGTGCATATAACACGATTGTTCACCTTTCACCTGAAGAAAAGCAACGAGGGGTGATTGCGCCATCTGCTGGAAACCACGCGCAGGGTGTGGCGCAGGCAGCGCAATTGTTGGGTGTCAAAGCAACCATCGTGATGCCCGAACGGGCGCCACTGACTAAGGTTGTAGCAACCCGACGTTTGGGCGCTGAAGTGATTTTGTACGGCGCAACTTTCGATGATGCAGTTACTTATGCCCACGCCCTCAAAGAAGAGCGCGGGTTGACCTACGTACACGCCTTTGATCACCCACGGGTGATCGCTGGTCAGGGGACGATTGGGCTGGAGCTGGTAGAGGCATTGCCTGATCTCCAGCAACTGGTTGTTCCGATCGGTGGCGGAGGCTTGATCAGCGGAATTGCCCTGGCAGTTAAGACTCTCCTGCCCCACGTGCGGATCGTAGGTGTTCAGGCGGCTGGTTGTGCACCGGTACCGGCCTCGCTCGCTGCTGGTCATCCGGTTACCGCACCAACCGCTCGTACTATCGCTGATGGAATTGCGGTCAAGCGTCCTGGCGATCTGACCTTGCCAATGATCCAGGCATTGATCGATGAGGTGGTGACGGTTGATGATGACGAGATCGTTATGGCTATTGCCCACGTCTTGCAGTACAGTCGGCTGGTCGTTGAAGGCGCTGGTGCTGCTGGTGTTGCTGCTCTCCTGAGCGGCAAAGTACCGGTCAAACCACAGCAGGTAACGGCCACGATCCTCTGTGGTGGCAATATTGATGCCAATTTGCTGATGCGCGTTATCGAATATGCGCTGGTGCGTCAGGGGCGTTATCTCTTGTTGCGCACCAGTGTTGATGATCGTCCGGGAGGGTTGGCCGGGCTGGTCAATCATGTTGCGTCTACCGGTGCCAGCGTTATGGATTTATTCCACCGACGAGGCATGTGGCGTGTGCCGATTGATCGGGCCGGTGTAGAGTTAATTCTGGAAGTGCGTGACGAAGAACATGCTCAGATGGTCATTCAATCGCTTGAGCGGGCCGGTTATCACTGCGAACGTGAGCCGAATTGGCCGATTTGACGCCTGTTCACATGCTTGTACATGCCGAGTATGCACAGGCACTTGAGGAAGGGCGATGTATGCGTTGCCCTTACGCGCACAGAGGAATACGCCATGACAACATTACGTGACGCCTTTGGTCAGCTTCGGCGTCTGCGTCTGGTAGAATTGCAGCTTCTGATCACGGTGCTCCTTTTCTTCGCCGCGGGCTATCTCCTCGTTGTGGTAGCGACTGGGCAGAGTGAACTCCAGACCACCTTCCAGGGCCTGCTGCACATTCTCTGGCCATCAAGCCTACCACTCGTGCTCTTTCTCGCCATTTCCCTGGGTCTTTCGCTCCGCAGCCCAACTGCCGATCAGTTAATTTTACCGCTGGTTGCGCTCCTTGCCGGCCTGAGCCTCATGATGACTGCCCGTCTTGAGCCAGGGCTGAACCAGATCGCGTTTTGCAGTAATGCTGCCGGCGAGCGGTTTCCGTGCTATGAAGGCATTGCCACCAAACAGACCCTGTGGGTTACGCTTGGTACGCTGATCATGGCCGCCATCCTCTTTACACCACTCGACCAGATTTGCATCCGCTGGTTTCGCCATTCATTTATCGATGTGCTCGATCACTATCGCTACATGTGGTTGGCCCTCGGTATGATCCTTATCCTGGCAACATTTATTTTCGGCGTTGATCCAAACGCCAGTGGGGTACGGGTCTGGTTCAACCTGGGATTCTTCTACTTTCAGCCCTCAGAATTGCTCAAAATTATTCTGGTTATCTTTATGGCTTCCTACCTCAACGAATATCGCGAGGCGGTACAATCAAGTTACCGACTTGGCCCTTTTACATTACCACCTCTTCCCTACTTAGTGCCACTGATGGGGATGTGGGGCATTGCAATGATGACAATCGTCTTTCAACGCGATCTGGGTGCAGCACTGTTACTATTTGGGGTTTTCTTGATCATGCTCTACGCTGCCACCAGACGTAGTCTCTACGTTGTTGCAGGTATCACTGCCTTTGCCGGTGGTGCCTATCTACTCTATCGTCTCTTACCAATTGTTGGCCTGCGCGTATCGGTTTGGCTCGATCCATGGGCGACCGCTCAGGGTTCAGGATACCAGATCGTTCAGGCCATCTACGCCCTCGCTTCAGGTGGTGTCTTTGGGGCAGGATTGGGGAGAGGAGTACCAGAGTACGTTCCAGCGGTGCACACCGATTTTGTCTTCGTCGCCATTGGTGAAGAGATGGGCCTGGCCGGAACCTTAGCGGTACTCATCGCTTATATGTTACTCATCTTCCGCGGTTACCATTTAGCGCTGGCGATACCCGGTCGTTTTCGCGGCTTTGAACAACTCCTGGTGATCGGTCTGACCTCAATCATTGCTGTGCAAACGCTCATTATTCTAGGCGGTAATCTACGCCTCATTCCCCTGACGGGCATCACACTGCCGTTTATCTCATATGGTGGCTCATCGATTGTCATTAACTTTTTGATTGTGGCGCTGCTCTTGCGAATTTCGGTGAGCGATCAACGATACTAGATGGGAAAAATGCAGGGACGACCAACTGGTCGTCCCTGGTTTATCGCTGGCGATAAAGAGGGAGGGCGTTACATCCGACCGCGAAGCATCCCATTCCAATACATCGCCGGTAACCCGTAGGCTTTTAGCGCATACATGCTGTAGCGCTCCTGCGACTGATCGAAGGGGAAGCTCTCCTTTGGTTGATTGGTATAATCAAATTCTGCCAGAATCAGGCTGCCGTAGCCGGTCACCAATGGGCAAGAGGTGTAGCCATCGTAAGTGGCCGGTAACGTCTCTTTAGCCATTGCCGCCATCAGGTTTGCTACCAGCACCGGCGCCTGCTTACGAATGGCAGCTCCCGTTTTCGAGGTGGGCAAGCTCGAGCAATCACCGAGACTAAATACGTTGGGATAGCGTTTATGCTGAAGGGTATATTGATCGACATCGACCCAACCGCCGGTATTAGCCAGCGTGCTGCTCTTGATCACGTCGGGCGCACTCATTGGCGGTGATACATGCAACATATCGAAGTGAACCGTCACTGTCTCGCGGGTAGCCAGATTGAGGAAGACGGCCTCACGCGCCTCACCGCGTACCTCGATCAAATCGTGCTGGAAATGAACGTTAATCCCCTTGCGTGCGACCACACGATTCAACGCATCAGCATACTTCTTCACAGCAAAGATAGCCGCACCTGCGTGATAGAAATTGAGCTGGCTCTGCTGCCGCACTCCAGAGCGGCGGAAATAATCATCGGCTAGATAGACGATCTTCTGCGGCGCACCACCACACTTGATCGGCGTGCTTGGATGGGTGAAGACAGCATTTCCGCCCCGGAAGGTGCGAATGTTCTGCCAAGTATACTCCACCGTGTCATACGAGTAATTCGAGCAGACCCCATTCTTACCCAACGTTTCTGGCAGTCCCTTCACCTTATGCCAGTCAATCTGAATGCCCAGCGCCACAACCAGATAGTCGTAGGTGATCGTCTCACCGTTGCTCAAGGTCAGACTGTTATTATCGGGGTCAAATGCCTTTACCGCCTCCTTCAACCACGTGACTCCTGGTGGGATGTAATCAGCTTCTGGGCGTGCCGATTGCTCACGAGGAAAGACTCCGCCCCCAACCAGCGTCCACAAGGGCTGATAGTAGTGTACAGTTGACGGTTCGATCAGCGCAACCTCCGGCGGATTTGGCTGACCCATAAGTTGGGCAGCAACGGTCAGACCACCCGTACCGCCGCCAGCAATGACAACCTGATAGTGGCTCTTTGCCATAGTGTGTTCCTCTCTAGTCGTGATACTCCCTGTTTACAACCTGTTCTCCGGCACGTTACCATCCTAGCCCGGCAGTTTTTGCCCGAATCGTTCGGCAAAATTGAGGGCAAAGCCAAGCGAACGTTGCACATCACGGTTGAAGAGTGCTCCCAACAATGCCATTGGACCGGCCCGTCGTGGCTCTCGTTGGGCGCTCACCAGCGCATGTGCTGCCGCCCCCATCACCTGAAGCGTCTTCGGATCAAGCACGCCTGAACTCATCAATGCCTTCATTTCATCTGACTGCATCAAGATGAGGAGATTGCGTAGTGCAGTCAATCCCTGGCGAACAGTACCCTCGATATCGACACCTTGTCGATTGGCCGCAGCGTACAGTTCATCAATCATATCGACGGTCATTGCAGCAAAGCCGGGGGCCTGGCGAGCCAGTTGTTCGAGGGTTACCAATTGCTCACTCAGTCCGGCCAGGGCACGAAGAGTCGCTGGCTCGGTCAAACGCTCAAGAGCGTGCAAGCCAACCTTCAATCGCTCGTCAATATCAATACCCGCCTTCGCCGCATCACGATACAATCCATCGACCGTATCGGTTGCCATGGCCAGCAGCGCTGGCGCCTCACTGGCCAGCGCATCAGCTTTCGCGAGGTGCTGTTCGATCCGATCCATTCGTTCGAGCAACTGACCGAGAAGTTCAGCAACGTGACCGGTCTCAAGGGCATGCACCTCGCTCGTTGTTCCACTGTTGGTATGCGCGTATGTCATAGCTCTCCTTACGTGTTGCGCCCGGCAGGTGTCGGGCAAAAACCATTCATTCGATGCCGTTCACCCCCACAGCAGGCACGGCCACTTCTGCTGTGGGGTGAGGGAACCCAGAAGCTATACCGCAACCGCCGAAGCTAATTCACGCCAGGTACCCTGCGGATCAACCAGGGTTGCAACATTGGTAAAACCAAATCGGCGCAGCAGGCTTGTACCAACCTGCGAGCGATACCCGGTTGCACAGTGGGCAATGATTGGCGTATCACGTGGAATCTCGTCGAGGTGGCGTGGCAGATAACCGAGCGGAATGTGAAGTGCTCCGGGAAGGTGAATCTCCTCGTACTCGGTCAGATTGCGCATATCGAGGATCACTGCCGAACGGTCGGCTAATGCTGCACTGAGGTCTTTCACGGTAGCAGTTGGCAACTGCGCAAGGTTATCACCGAGTGCTGAAGCTGGCAGATACCCTGGAATATCATCAACCCCAATTGCCCGCAGATCTTTCAGAATCTGCTCCATGTCAGCATCATCCGGTACCACGAGGTAAGTTGGCTTGGTGAAATCGACAAACCAGCCAACATAGGTGCTGTACATCTTCCGAATCGGGACACTGATGCTCCCCGGTATATGACCGGCAACAAACTCGGCGGCACTCCGCAGATCGAAAACGAGCGCACCTTCCGCCAGCGCTTGGTCGAGCAGCGGACGTTCGATCTCAACCGGTGTTGCCAGATCGTGCAACAGAGCCGGTCCGACCTTGTTCACATACTTCATGCGGGCAAAGTAGCGTGGTGGTTCTGGTTGGCCTTTCAGAAGCCAGTGCACAAACGCATCTTCATCATCAAACTGGAACGCCGGATTAAAGCGCTTCTCGTACCCCAGCGTACTCGACGGAATTGCGCCTAAAGCCTTGCCACAGGCACTACCGGCGCCGTGGGCCGGCCAGACTTGCAAATAGTCGGGCAATGCCTTAAAGCGCTGTACCGATTGAAATTGCTTGCGCGCACCGGGTTCTTTGGTTCCGGCAATCCCAGCAGCCTCTTCCAGCAGGTCAGGTCGGCCTACATCACCCACAAACAGGAAATCACCGGTGAATACACCCATTGGTTGATCGGCAGCGGCAGTGTCGGTGATCATGAATGCGATATGCTCTGGCGTGTGTCCTGGAGTCGCAATTACCTGCACTTTAATGTTCCCGACCATCCAGGTATCACCATCTTTAACCAGAACTGCCTTCTCAATTTCGGGGTAAGCATACTTCCAGTTGGCATCACCCATGTCACTCAGGTACATTTGTGCACCGGTACGCGATGCCAGTTCACGAACACCGCTCACGAAGTCGGCGTGAATGTGGGTCTCGGTCACGTGAGTGATGCGCAATCCTTCCTTGGCTGCGACCCGCAAATACGGCTCAACGTCTCGCATCGGATCGATAACCATCGCTTCGCCAGTTTTGGCACAACCGATCAGATACGAAGCCTGGGCAAGCATCTCGTCGTAGAAATACTTCAGCAACATTGCTCTACGTCCCTTTCTTCATCTGTTCCGCTAATCAGCAGCTTCCCTCGTGCATCGCAGCATTGGCGCCAACTGCTTATTGAGAGTGTTGGGAGTTTTCGTACTTATATGGTACGCAGAAATGCCACTTGCCAGAAGCCGAAACATGCTTATACTATCTCTAAGTGATAGCTTATAGCTAAGGGGTATATCATCCATTGCATCCAGTAATAAATACCTTTGTGTATCGGAGCAGTATTCGCCGATCGGTGTACACTGGTCTGGGTATAGCCTGGTGAGGTTTCGGCGGAGAATAAGGTCGAACCCGTACCGCGATACCAATGACGCCTCCATACAGGAGCAACGATGCTCGATCTCTACAAACTCGATATCTTCACGCGGGTCGTGGCTGCCGGAAGTCTTAGCAAAGCTGCTGAGCAGTTACATATGACTCAATCGGGGGTAAGTCAGCACATTCGGGCGCTCGAAGATAGCCTGGGGACAGAGCTGTTCGTGCGTGGCCGCCGTGGCGTTGAGCTGACTCCGGCTGGTCAGCGATTACTCGCCTATTGCGAGGGGATTTTTCGGCTGGTGGCTGAAGCCGAACTGGCCGTTACCAATGTTGCCGGACTACGTGATGGTCAGTTGCTGATTGGTGTGACGCCTGGCGTGAGCGCCTACCTGCTACCCGAATGGGTGCAGATGTTCAGACAACGCTATCCCAACCTCGCAGTGAGCGCCCAAACCGGTACCACATTTGCAATTGTAAACGAATTGCGCAGTGGTGGCCTCGATCTGGGCGCTATCGAAGGCGAGCTTGACCATACGATAACGGATGTGCAACAACAGCCCCTCCGCGAATTTGATCAGTATGTGGTTGTCGGACGACGGCATCCGTGGTGGGGACGCAGGGAAGTCCATCTGAGCGAACTGGCTGATCAGCCGATGATCATGCGCCAAGCGAGCAGCCAGACGCGCGTGTGGCTAGATCAGGCATTGCGCGAGCAATCGTTGACACCGCGGATTATCGCCGAGCTAGATAACCTCGAATCGATCAAGCGGATGGTGATGATTGGTACCGGTCTGACAATTCTTCCCCTCTACGCTATTACAGCCGAGCAAGAAGTAGGCGCGTTACATCCAATCCCGATTCAAGGTCGGCCGCTACGACGCACCCTACGTTTGTTGTGGCGGGCGACCCGACCACTCTCACCAGTAGCCTACGCTTTCCGTCAGCTCTTGATGGCGCACTATGGACGCTAGTGGCGTTCTACCAGAAGGCGCTGCATTCGGGTAATTAGTCGTTCTTCCAAACCAGGCGGGAGTGACGGAGGGGCTTCTTCAAACTGATGAAGGAGAGAGAGCGTCTGCCGTAACGAGGCGAGCAGCGATTGACACTCTGGACATTCGCGCAGGTGCGCTTCCAGTTCGCTGCATTCAGTAAGGCTCAATTCGCCATCAAGATAGTCATTCAGGAGATCAATGAGATCTTCACAATGATAATGATCATTCGGTATCATCGTGACCCTCCTCAGTCGGCTCGACATAACGAGCCAACAGCTCACGCAGGCGTAGGCGGGCGCGATGCAGGCGTACCTTTACTGCACCAGGGCTAATCCCCAACTGAGCTGCTGTCTCCTCGGTACTCAAATGTTCGATGTCGCGCAATACAATCACCGCCCGCAACGCATCAGGTAAAGCAGCGATAGCCTGGGCAATTTCTTGCCGTAATTCGTCATCAAGCACGCTCCGTGCCGGATCGATACTCCAGCGCTGCGCGGGCTGCGGTGACGTTGTCTCAACATTGATGTCGCCTACGTCATCAAGATCGACCTGTGGTCGTTTCTGTCGCAACAGCATCAAGCCTTCGTTCGAGGCTATCCGATAAAGCCAACTTCGTAAACTACCGGTACCGTTGAATTCAGAAAGAGCAGCACATGCTTTCATAAAAGTGGTCTGTAAGACATTCTCGGCTTCATCGGCATCGCCTAGCAGATTGAGGGCGCGTGCGTAGACGAAAGGGGCAAACCGTTTGACAAAGCATGTACAGGCATCAGGATCGCCACGACGCAGTCCTTCCAAAAGTGCCTGTTCATCGTCATACAGGGAAAGATCAATGATTGGGCCTGGCACAGCAGTTTCTCCATCGCAGACAGTTGTCAGATGGGAACGTTCGGCTGAACAGTTCTTGACCGGCACGATTCTTGCGTTGATCATCTTCCCTCTCCCACGTTGTAGAACGGGAGAGGGAAGGGAACGGCGGAGAACGCCGGTGACTCTGTTGTTCAGACACTTCCTGAAAGTAGTATAGCATGTCTACGGTGAAGTACCTGTTGGGCGGCTACCAATCTACGCAGCCGCAGCAGCGATGGCTTCACGAAGCTTACTGACCATCATCCCTTCCGGTACCGCTCCTTCAATATGTACCAGATCGTCGATCACGGTCTTTGGAACCCCCATCACTGCATAGCGATCTCCTAATTCGGGGAACTCGGTCACTTCAATGCCTTCGGCAGAAATGTATGGGTTCGCCAATGCCAGCCGGTAGGCCATAACTACTGCTCGTGGACAATAGGGGCAGGTTGGAGTGACGAAGACCTGGAGGTGCATGGGGGCCTGAATTGTCTCGAGCAAGGCCATCGTTGCCGGTTGGAGATCGGGTTGAGCAGCCCCACCGGCCAGGCGAATCGCCTCAATAAGGGAAGCAAATTCATAGCCACTAGGTAACCCGGCAAAGCGCAACCCGTGATTCTTTCGTTCTTCACCGATGAGAAAGACGATTCCGGGCGCTTTATCGACACCCAGTTCGGTAGCATATGCTTGATCCTGTTCAAGATCGAATACCCGCAGGCTCAAGAGCGGATTGAGGGCCACAACCTCTTGTAACAGCTCGTGCGTTACCTCGCTATATTCCCCACTCTCAGCCGAGGTAAAGAGCACGATCTCTACCGGTCGATTCAGTCCGGCAAATGCTTCTCGCACCGCCTTGCGATCTTTTTCCTGCATGAGCGCCATTGTTTCATTCCTTTCACGCCATCAAGATAATTACCGTTACTGCTAACAAGATGCAAAGCCGGTGCGTTTGGTTACATTGCCGATCTTATGCACGGCCTTCGCGTATTGTCATGATACCAAAACCGACTGCACCGAGCACCAGGATTCCGGCCAATATACTATTGAATCCATAGCCAATTGTGATACTCAGCCATGGCGCGATCAACGAGCCTAGAATACGGCCACCTCCAATAGAGGCTGTCATCGCGGCGAGTACCGTCCCACGTCCCTGAGCGCTCAGGCCGCTGACCAGCGGAAAGGTAGAGACAATCGCAAACTCAAAGCAAAGATCAAACGCTAGGAGGAGCGTAAGAAAGAGGAACCAGGATGTGCTGTGTGGTAACAGCAGTAACCATACACCGACCAGGGCAAAACCACCCAACACCGCTCGTCGTTTGCCTATCTGATCGGTGAAGAGGGTTGCCATGAGAGACCCGGCCAGCTCAACGATTCCCAATAAGCCAAAGACGAACCCCAATTCGGTTGTTGTTGCACCAAACGTACTGCTTAACCAACCGGCATAGCTCACAAAGATCAGTTCAACCGCTGCCATCTGAACAAAGATAAACCCCAGTGCAGACAGGATCACCGGTTGACGCACCAGAAGCCACAAACGATGCTCAGAAGCGGAACGAATGTGTGGCGCGTGAATCTGTTCGTCATTCGGGAGCGTCATTGTAAGCGCAACATTTACTGCTCCAACAACAGCTAATGCAAAAAAGACCGTTGCCAGACCGAAATGATCGGCCGTCCACGTCACCAAGGGTACGCCGATCAGAGCCGACAACGCCCAACTCAATTCCAGAATACCGAGCATACGTCCGCGCTGCGTATAATGACTACGTGCGCTCACATAACTTTGCAATGCCGGCATTGCAATGGCAACCGCCAACCCAATAATGCCGTATCCGAATAGAAACAACTCAAAGTGCTGACTCCATGCACAAACAACTGTGCCGATTGCGAACAGTACCCCACTCCAGAAAATGGTACTCCGATCGCCAAACCGGTCGCTCAGCATACCACCCAGCGGACTCAGCAATGATGCTCCCACCTGAATGGTGATGAGTAAGCTGGCTGTGCTTAGATTGACCGCGAAACTGGTCGCAAGAAATGTCAGTAAGGGATACACCAGACGAAAGACCAGACTGATCAGCCATCGCATCCAGACCAGAATTGCTATATGAGGCCAGGATAATGTTTGAGATGATGTTGTCGAAAGTGTGGTCATAACGAAAGATACTCCTCGGTTGACAGGCCGACTTCAGCAGGCTATCATTTTACGTACTGCAATCGCCAATGTTGTAATGAATACCGTGTAATTATGCAACGCCAATACCACGCATGGCACAGCCCTGCCCTCAATCGAACGATGGAACTCCTCATTTTCGGTCATTCCGGTGCCCCCGTTTTGGTCTTTCCCACCTCGCACGGACGCTTCTACGAGTACGAAGACCGTGGGATGGTCGGAGTGCTGAGCCATCATGTAGATCAGGGCTGGATTCAATTGATCTGCGTTGATAGTGTGTACAGCGAAAGCTGGTATAACTACGCGGCCGATACGGATGCCCGTATGTGGCGAGAAGAACAATACGAACACTACCTGATCACCGAAGTCTTACCACTGGTTCGCCATCTCAATCCTAACCCATTTCTGATTGCAACCGGCTGTTCGTTCGGCGCCAGCGAGGCAGTCATCTTTACCTTACGCCATCCAGGGTTGGTACGGCGGGTGATCGGTCTATCAGGGTTATACGATCTGAAGCGCTTTTTCACCCACTATACTCAGGGAGTCTATTTTCACAATCCGGTGGATTTTGTGCCCAACTTGAGCGACCAATGGACAATTGATCGGTTGCGCGAGACTGACATTATCCTGGCAATCGGCCGTGAAGACCCTGCTGCCTGGTCTAATGAGCTGCTGTCGAGCCAATTGTGGGGCAAAGGCATTGGCAATGCCCTGCGGATGTGGGATGGGTGGTGCCACGATTGGCCGTACTGGCAACGCATGATCGTGCAATACATTGGTGGTCACGATTAGATTAGGGGCACAGCGGCGCTGTGCCCCTACAGAACTACCTGCCGTGCCCCATCGTGCTGTGACGGGTGGTGCGGCAGGTAGGGGCAAAAAAATCGTTCCTACCGCCTATTGACCGTCCATATCGTCGACGACGTTGACCATCAAATTGTTGATGCATGCGATGCGGCCCCGTTGATGGAGGCAAGACGATTCACGAGGAGGGGTGAGGCGCCGCCTCGCTCCTACCGCTATCCACGACGATAGCGCTTCAGGGCACAGCGGCAGGGCACAGCGCCGCTGTGCCCCTACAGGCTGTGACGGGGGTGTGGTCGGGGCCGACGGCAGGTAGGAGCGGAAAATTCGCTCTTACCGCCTATTGACCGTCCATATCGGCGATGACGTTGACCGTCAAATTGTTGATGCGGGCAATGCGGCATCAGTGGTACGTAGTTGGGCACAACCCGAATCACTAAGAAATACGCAAGCGCATCTGAAATCCGGTACCTTCGGACTATTTTGCCGTTCTGCCGATTGCCATATACTGATAAGCAGAGCAAAAGCTTTTGCAGGAGTGTGTGCGATGGAGACCAAATCTGGACAATCGATTGTCGAAATGGCACTCTTGCTGCCGGTGATGTTGATGGTGCTCTTTGGTATCATTGAGTTTGGCTATCTAATCTTTGCTTACTCAATGGTATCGCAAGCGGCACGTAACGGCGCCGAGGCAGCAGCCCAGCTCCCACCCTATCAGACCTGGTTGGACTTACGGAATAATCCACCGGCCAACTATCCTGGCTTTACCGCCGATCCCTGCACTCGCGGAATTATGGAAGCAATTCGCTCGGATATTGTCTTGTTTGATGGTACTGCTAATGAAGGGCGACGAATCGAAGATTATGTCACCATTCGTTATCCAAATGGCAGTCAAACCCGAAACCTTAGTGATCGAGGTCCAATTGAAATTGAAATCAACTACCCGGTACGCAGTATTACACCACTCTTTGATATGATCGGTCTTCCAAATGGAACTCTCAATCTGCGCGTTGTTCAGCGCCGGTCCATTGAAAACCTGGGCGTTGACCCAACGCACCCAAGTGGAGTAGCCTGTGCTCGTGATATTAACGACTGGAATCAGAACTTCAGGCAACCGTAAGTAGAGAGGGGGTGATGCTATGAAACAACGACGCAAAACAACTGGTCAGGCAATCGTCGAATTTGCCCTCTCGGCAACGGTGATTTTTCTCTTACTTTCGGCAGCGGTTGATCTTGGTCTCATCTTCTTCACGATGCAGGCATTGCGGGCTGCCGCGCAAGAAGGGGCTACTTACGGTAGTTACCCACTAGTAGTTACCAACAGCAGCGGCCAGGTCACTGAAGTACGTCTCAACTATCGCGAAATCTTCAATCGTATCCGCACCGCTGGTGGCACCCGTCCGACAGGTGTAGCAAACCTTCTTGATCTCAACGGTGATGGGATTGATGATGCGAATCAAACAGCCGTTTTTAACCCTAACAATCCAACCAATCCTAACGGGTTTGTTATTATCGAAAATCCCAAAGGAGCTAATCCAGCTAATTTGAGCGGTAGCTGTTCAACAACTACCCCACGTACTGATATGCGCAATGCGGGTCAGAATTGCTGGATCAGGGTCACTATTCGTTACCGTTACCGTCTCTTCTTCCCATTTGCACCAGCCTTTGGGCAAGAGATTATCTTGCGAGTAACGCACACAATGCCCATCCGTAGTCAATTTGTTGGTTAAGATGTAACGTTTTGTTGAATGTCACCGTGCGTTATAGCGTCAATGCAGCACATGGAGGAAATGTATGAAAAAGGGATGGAGCACACACCGTTCATTACGGCGAATACGGGGGCAGAGTATTCCATTGCTGGCCCTTATGATCGTCGTCCTGATCGGAATGGTGGCACTTTCGGTCGATGTAGGGCGTACCTTTGCCGAAGAGCGTCGCGCTGTTGCTGCGGCCAATGCAGCTTCACTTGCAGCGATGAACACTTACATCCGCCGACCTGCGGGAACCACGAACACGGTTATCTACGACTCAATCGTCAACTCACTGCGTTCCAATGGAATTGAGGTAGATAACAATCCAAATATTCGCCTGGAAGCCTTCTATTTGAACGCACGCGGTGAACCGATCGAGGGTGGCGCCCGTATCACCCGTGATGGTACTGTCGCACCGGATAACGTTGCCTACATTCAGGTTAATCTGAGCGGCAACGTTGACACCTTCTTTGCACGGGTCGTTAATCAAAATCAGTTGCCGATTGCAGCTACCGCTTACGCCGGTACCTGCCCGCCAACTGATGGTGTGTACCCCATCGGTATCAATAATGACTATATCAGTGGTAACGAATTCCGCAATCCCGGCGATGCAGATGGTGATGGTCGGCCTGACAACAACTGGACAAGGTTGACGAGCGGTACCTTTAGAGGCTATACCAAAATGCGGCTCTACCTGGCCGACAACAATCAACCAGGCCAGTTTGGCTGGTTGCGCTGGCTCGATGGTCAAGGGGCTAGTGGTGCCAATGCCAATAGTGCTCAAGAGCTAGAGATGTCACTTTCCGGTACTGGTACGCTCTCAAAGGGCTTTATGGAGGCGCCATGGCCGAACATCAATCTTCCACGACCGGAAAACTACCCCGAGCGTCCCGGTGAGCTGAACGTCGGTGATTGGGTGTACGGCAGTTCAGGTTTCACTGCCAGTAATGATCGCCGCGCTGCCCTGGACGCTCACATCAGCAACCAGACATTGATGGTACTGCCGATCTACGATATTTCGGTTGGTCAGGGCTCGAATGCAGTCTACCGCGTAGTCCGATTTGGTCTGTTTGTCTTAACCGAATACGGTCGTGAGCGCAATCGCCCCTACATGGATTTCATCTTCCTCGGCACGCCGAATCGCCAGGGGACGGCATGTTCGGCTACACCGCCACCACCAGAAGACACGAGTGTCGTTCGTTTGACGGGGAGCGTGGAGTTTTGGCCGGAGTATCAGGTAAATGTAAACGATCAGCCACCAATTCAGTACGTGGTTATTCTTGACGCAACCGGCTCGATGAACATGGATTTCTACGGTCGCGGGAAGGTAAATGGGCAGACTCGTCAGTGCATCACCGGCCCGCCCGGCTGGCCAATACCGGACGATCCCAGTTGCGATGGTTCACCATCCTTTGCATGGACTCCGGTACAAGAACGGCGCATCTACGTAGCAAAAGAGGCAGTACGTCTCCTCATTAAGCAGACCAACATGCCTGGAAATCCGGGGTATGATCCTAATCGTCCAATCGACCAGATGGCTATTATCTGGTTCAATCATGACGTGCCGTCAGACCGAATTATGTTAGGTGGATTTAGCTCAGATCCGATTGCGCTAGATAGAGCTGTTCTCGATGCAGGAGCAGTGAACGGACAACCATACCTGGCGCAGGGCGGAACCAATCTAGCTGGTGCTATATACCGAGCTAATGAAGTGCTCAGTCGTGCACCATCTACCACCAGTCAGCTTGGTCGGCAGTGGACGTACCGAAGGGCAGTTATCCTGGTGACCGATGGTCTGGCTAACTATTTCCTTGATACCAGGAAGGGTACTCTGAATGGCGGTCAAAGCAACATGGATACCTATCCAGTAGGCCATGTATGCCGATATTCTGGCGTGCTCGATGATGCGCCATGTCAGACCACTGAAGTAGGTGGGAAGTATAATGGTAAGGATCGACCTGTTACCCAAATGGTACAGGAAGCGATGAAACTCAAGTCGAATCAGTCAGTTCAGACCGATTTTTACGTGCTGGCTATTTCGGTTGTGCCTACCGTTGGCTTGCAGGATGGGGTTGCTTCAACGCCACGCCACTTCTACATGGCATCGACGCTCGAACGCGACTCAAGTGGATTGACAAACGTTGATCGTATGATGCTGGCGATCAATGAACAACTTGAAAGGGGGCCATGCATTAGTGGCAGCGATGGCGAGTGGCGCGGAACCATTCCAGGCAACCACTTCCAGTCAGTGAATGGTCTCAGTTACCCGAACGTGGGCGAGGTTATTCTGGAAGATTCCTCGACCGGAAGTGTGTATCGAGCACCGATTGTAGCCGGTACGGATGGTCGTGTGCGGTATACCTTCGAGTCGATCCCGCGAGGTACGTACCGCTTGCAAGCCTACCTCTTCTACCGCCATCCGCTCGATCCACCTACGGCGCTGCCGCGCATGTACAGTCAGCTCTTCAATGGTAGCTCGAGCCAGTCTGACATGGTGGTTGTCCTTGAGCCTAATGGACAGGGCGTGGGTTTCATCTCAACCATCGAGCAGAATCTACGCCTACGCCTCGATGGGAACGTCTGTAGTGTGAATTAGGCCAGGATCGCATACCGCAGAGACGGATGACCTTCGTCTCTGCGGTATTATCTTATCGAAAACGGGAAAAGTACTCTATTGCAAGGAGCTGAAGGTTTACATCTGGTATAAGCCATAGCTTGGCCAGAGGCTGGTAAGTCCAGATACCCTGATCTCAACCAGTTCAACTTCACATTTCCCACGACTTCCTGGGGAGGAACCCTATGAGAATGTCCCGGCAATTTCAGCGATCACTCACGCTATGCATTATTGCAGTGATCGGTATGGTCATGGTCTGGCTGCTGGTCTCTCTGCCGCCGGCAGTTCGTGCCCTTGATGACGAGAATGGAACACTGGAAATCATTGATAACTCACAGGCCGATTTTGCTGATGGTGTGTTTCAGCGCACTGTTGTTGCTGCATCGCCAGAATCGCCCAGTAACCCTGATGTAGTTGGTGCAGTTGAACTAGCGCCAGCCGGCGCGCTTAATCGCAACAATTGGATCGAAGCTCTAGCGCGGTTACCTCAACCGCTAAGCGATGCGCCGGTGGTGAGCCTTGGCAGATATTTGTTTGTGATTGGCGGCGCAACCAGCCCGAATCCAGGAGAAGAAAACCGTTCTCCATACGTTTACCGCGGGGTAGTTAATCAAGAGACTGGGAGTCTGGAAACTCGCGATCCAGTTCCACCAGGTAATGATGCCTTCACTGCATTTACAATTCCAGCCGTCGATCCAGGCCCTGAATGCAATATACCCCTGGCCGGACGTTCACGGGCCGGAGCGGTAGCCGTTCCAGCGACGACCGGCTCCAACTTGGGGTATATCTTTGTTATCGGCGGAAGTATGTACGATCAGGATTGCGCAACCTACGATTTCTCCACCAACATCGTGCAGCGGGCCACCGTTGACGCGAATGGAGATATCGTGGCTGGTGGCTGGAGCGCACCCAATAACTGGCGCTTCCCAACGCTGGATATTAACGGAAATATCATTACTAATCCCGATTCACCCGATCTGCGCGGCATTCAGAACGTACAGGTTGTGCATGTACGCACCAGCAATGGTACTGATTATATTTATGCTATTGGCGGTCTTAGTATTGCTCCTGGTCAATTTTTACAGGAGGATATATATCCACACGTCTTCTATACAAAAGTTGATAGTAACGGCAACCTCGTCCATCCGACCAACGCTAGCGCGGCGACCGTATGGGCTAGGCTCGCTGACCTTCCGTTTGCAATCCACTCTGGCACGGCAATTGCTGCCAGTACTACCCGCATCGAAGGTGGGACGCCGGTACAGAAAGATGCTATCTTCTTGCTAGGAGGGTGTACTGATATTGAATGTAATACACTCAACACGTCAGTACGCCGCGCCGACGTGAACCCGACCAACGGCACGCTAACCTGGACCAATCAGGTTGCTCGCACGAGCGGTGGTGGTACGCAACCGATCAATATTCAGGGCCGGCAAGGAGTGACTGGTATCAGCTTTAACAATCGGCTCTACTATGTTACCGGCTCAACTGCGACCGGTACGCCAGGTGCTTCTGGAGCTACTGCCACGATTCCGGTCGCTATTTATAATGACCAGTTCTTGCTTGAGGATTTGACTGCGAGTGGCAACTATTTCGTTGGGACCAATGAAACCAGCGACTATGTCCTACCATTACCAAATAGGCGGCTTAACGCGGCAGTTACGCTAGTTCCGGCGGTTCCTCCTTCCAACGGGACGACGCAAGCTAATACGGCATGGATGTACGTTATTGGTGGGTCAAATCAAAACAACCAGCCGACCGATACTATTTTCGTTGGTGGTGTTGGCGGTGCAAATGAGACAACCGGCACAACTCGCGTCTCGGAAGGTTGGTACTACTCGAAGCCGTTTCCGGTGCTGACCAGTGGTGAAACCTCGCGATTGCTGGCGATCAAGTGGGCTACGGACTTGAATCGGCCAACACAAAACCCTGATGCTGACATTCGGATACAATTCCGGGCAGTGGTGACCAGCGGTACCTGCCGTGAGAGTGACTTTGATCCGTCAACGTTGTCAACAAATCCCTCGCGCTGGCGTGATCTTGATGGTGATACGTCATCGCCTCTGCGTTCAATGAATGGTGAAAACGAGGTACGCTTGATCAATGCTTTCCCTGATGAAGAGATCAAAGCAACCTGTATGCAGTATCGGGCGCAATTCTTACAGGACCCTGGACTACCTACCTTTACGCCACGTTTGCGCTACTTTGCGGTCGAGAAGGTAGTTGCTGCCAAACCCGATATTCTGATCGACGAGTTTGATGTGCAAACAAACAGTGGGGGATTTGCCAACATTGTGCTCAGGTTGCGCAATTTGCGTAACAATAGTCTTTCAGCAACGCGCAGTGTCGTTGCGGCGAGTGGTGGAGGTAGTTTCTTCGTCGATCTCTGCATTGCACGTCGCACCAATCCTAGTACACCGGCACTAACAGCCGTACCGGCGCCAGATCCAAATGCCGGGTCCACTGCTACACCTGCCTGTGCGACTGTCACGGCCCAGGTACCGAAAGATGTGATGGAACCGGGGGAAACATACTCCATTAAGCTGAGCGAGTGGAAAAAGGCGCAGGGTGGTGACGAGGTTAATTGGAATGAGATATTCGGTGAACCGGGGACGTATGATATCGGTATCGTAGTTGACTACAACACTATGGCGGGTGAAGATGCACAAGGACGCAGTAATAATCGTGGTGAAAATGTCTCACCGCCGAATGGGATTATTCGCACGATTACGATTACCGCGCCGCCGAATCCACTGCCATCTAGTTACGAAATTTTTGTGCCGGTTATCCATCGTTAGCGGGTTGACCTTACCCTTACTTCCTTGTCAGGAAGGGAAGGTTCTTTTCCGCAGACAATGGTGGGGCAACGCGGTGCGTTGCCCCTACGGATGATGAAACATGTACAGACACCAACGTTGATCATCGTTACCGGTCATCCGGCAACGGGTAAGACAACGCTCTCACGGGCGCTGGCCAGTGGCCTGCGCCTGCCGTTGTTGAGCAAGGATACGTTCAAAGAGTTGATGTTTGATGGGCTGGGCTGGTCGGATCGGGAATGGTCACGAAGCGTTGGGGCTACAGCGATTTCAATCCTTTACCATACGGCTGCAACGATTCTGAGCAGTGGTCAATCGCTCATTGCAGAAAGCAACTTTCGCGCTGATCTGGATACAGCACGGATTCTGTACTTGCACGCTGTTGCTCCTTTTAAGCCCATCCAAATTCGCTGTACTGCCGATGGTGAAGTGTTAGTTGAACGTATTCTCAGGCGCGTTGTACAGCAGCAGCGGCATCCCGGTCACTGCGACGATTGCTCTCCCACCGATCTCGAGCTGGTGCGAACTCAGGGTGCTATTGAGCCATTACCACTCGGTGGACCGCTCCTTACGGTAGATACAACGTTTCCTGAACAGGTTGATGTGCCGGCGATTTTGCACTGGATAAGGGGGTATCTATAGTGTCTTCTGACCTTCCCCCTCGTCCCCTGTCGCAAGCGGAAGGGGGAAGGTGGGGGCTGGAGAAGAAGAACGTTGGCCCCCTCACGCAATGGTTGCGTGCTGGGAGTGCGTGCCGCTGGCCCGCATCCTGATGGATGGAACGGGGGGAACCGGTGTCAGCGCTGGTGCTGCGGAGCGGGCTTGGCGGCCCTCACCTTCCCCCCTAGCCCCCCTTCCTCTCCCGCGCTGCGGGCGAGGAAGGGGGGATGGTAGGGGGCTGTACCTTTTGCCGTTGTCCCCTGCCGTTTCGCCACGGGGCGAGGAAGGATGGTAGGGCCGCACCGTTCGCCGTTGTCCCCTGTCGTTTCGCCACGGGGCGAGGAAGGGGGGATGGTAGGGCTGCACCTTTTGCCGTTGTCCCCTGTCGTTTCGCCACGGGGCAAGGAAGGGGGATGGTAGGGCCGCACCGTTCGCCGTTGTCCCCTGTCGTTTCGCCACGGGGCGAGGAAGGGGGATGGTAGGGCCGCACCGTTCGCCGTTGTCCCCTGTCGTTTCTCGACGGGGCGAGGAAGGGGGGATGGTAGGGCCGCACCGTTCGCCGTTGTCCCCTGCCGTTTCGCCACGGGGCGAGGAAGGGGGGATGGTAGGGCCGCACCGTTCGCCGTTGTCCCCTGTCGTTTCGCCACGGGGCGAGGAAGGGGGATGGTAGGGCCGCACCCGTTGTCTTCTGTCGCAAGCGGAAGGGGGAAGGTGGGGGCTGGAGAAGAAGAACGTTGGCCCCCTCACGCAATGGTTGCGTGCTGGGAGTGCGTGCCGCTGGCCCGCATCCTGATGGATGGAACGGGGGGAACCGGTGTCAGCGCTGGTGCTGCGGAGCGGGCTTGGCGGCCCTCACCTTCCCCCCTAGCCCCCCTTCCTCGCCCGCAGCGCGGGAGAGGAAGGGGGGATGGTAGGGGGCTGTACCTTTTGCCGTTGTCCCCTGCCGTTTCTCGACGGGGCGAGGAAGGATGGTAGGGCCGCACCGTTCGCCGTTGTCTCCTGTCGTTTCTCGACGGGGCGAGGAAGGGGGGATGGTAGGGCCGCACCTTTTGACGTTGTCCCCTGTCGTTTCGCCACGGGGCGAGGAAGGGGGGATGGTAGGGTCGTATCTTCGCCCTTGTTTCCTGTCGTTTCGCCACGGGGCGAGGAAGGGGGGATGGTAGGGGGCTGTACCTTTTGCCGTTGTCCCCTGTCGTTTCGCCACGGGGCGAGGAAGGGGGGATGGTAGGGCCGCACCGTTCGCCGTTGTCCCCTGTCGCAAGCGGAAGGGGGAAGGTGGGGGCTGGAGAAGAAGAACGTTGGCCCCTCACGCAATGGGTACACGGGCACGGTACGTTCCCAATAAGAAATTCCGGTTTTTGATCAGGCTCTGAAAAGTTGACCGTGGTAATTCGGTTGAACCTTACTCCAATGGAGCGGGTTAGACACCTGCTCCTATCGTTCTGTTCAGGATCGATTCCATTGTGATAAAGTAGAATTAGCAGTCGGTTGTCCTAATATTGCATTTGTTAAGGAGAAAGCATAATGAGTCCGGCAATTATTCATTCAACTGCAACTGTCGATCCGAAAGCCGCCATCGGTGATAATACCCGTGTCTGGCATTGGACTCAGATTCGCGAGGATGTGATCATTGGGAGTGAGTCCATCATCGGTAAAGGCTGTTATTTCGATGCCGGTGTAAAAGTCGGTAGTCGGGTTAAGATTCAGAGTAATGTTTCCGTCTTTCGTGGGGTAACGATTGAAGATGGGGTGTTTGTAGGCCCGCACGCCTGTTTTACCAACGATAAGACACCGCGTGCGATTAATCCCGATGGCACACTCAAGGGGTTAGAGGATTGGACGGTGACGCCGACGCTGGTGCGGTATGGAGCGAGCATTGGTGCTAATGCAACAATTGTGTGTGGTATCACGATTGGGCGTTTTGCCATGGTCGCAGCCGGTTCGGTAGTGACGCGCAGCATTCCCGATTACGGGTTAGTGATGGGCAACCCGGCCCGGTTGGTTGGCTATGTGTGCCCGTGCGGTGTGCGATTACCCGGTGGACCGGTGCAGCAGCCTGAAGCGCGGACCTGTCCGGCATGTGGGCGGGTAACAGTTGTTGGTGAAACAACTAGCGAATAGTATGTTGCACGACCGGCACTGCCAGTTGGTTGCGAGCAGCATCCCACAGTCCAAGTGGAGCAAGCTCAATCCGACCATTCGCCGGTTCGAGGAGAAACACAGCACGGGTAAAATATTGGGTCAGGCGACTCGTGCCATCGCTGAGCCGGCCTGTGAACGGTGTGCTGAGTGGATCACCGAATACAAATTGGCCACCGCCACGTTGCCAAAACTCTGCGAAGGGTCCTGATGACCAGTCGATGGGTGGCGCTGTGGCGTCAGCACCACCGTAGGCCAGCGCGATCATTGCCTCCTTACCCACTGCGGCCAGACGAACGTAGGTTATCGTGTCGCGTTGGGTTTCATCAACTTCGATGACTACTCGTGTGAAGCGTTGACGCATACCAGTGGTTGTTTCCGTCGCCGGAGCCAACGGTACCCCAAAACGGTCTTCACCACCCATTGCTCGCCAGAAACGGTAGATGACAGGCGGTACCGGTATTTCGTTAATCATTCCCGCTTCAGGCAAAGGTAATACTTCAGCGGAATGCCTCAGCACGGCGCGCAAACCGGCCAGATTCTCGGTGAACTCGATTTGGTCGCCGGTCAGCAGTTCAGGAGTAATCGCTGCAATTCCCAAACCGGCAGCCCAATCGTGCATTCCACCGGTGATCGTGTACCGATCCCAGAAACGGGTGTATTGATAACCGGCTGCCGCGGCATAAATTTGTGCCATCGCAATCGAAGGTGAGTGCTCACAACTGGCCGGAAAGACCAGCCCGGCGTTAGAGTGGAGAAAGATGGCTCCTGCCGCATCGAGGAGAAAGGCCCGGATAATACGACTTTCAATCTGCGAGTCGGGGTAGGGGCCACCGGTATCCGAAACAATACCGCGTGCACCCTGCACCCGAGGTCGCCAGTCATTCTCTGGGCAGGTATCGTGAGAGGTGTCCATGTTCCGGTTCAAATCCACTCCAGCCGCGTCGAAACGCCATCCACGGGCCAGCCCATCAGGATTAAGCACCGGAATGATCGCTAACCGCACGTCTGGCGGTATTTCAGTGGGATGAGCGCGAAAGTGCTCGATCAGGGCCAGTGCTAAGCGATAGGTATTGGCTTCAGGAGCGCCATGAGTGGCGCCGACGACCACCAGTTTACGGGAACCATCACCAAACACTACCGCCTCGATTGGGCGTCCTTCAGCGGAACGACCAATCTCGATGGTTCGTACCGGTGGCGCCTGCACAGGCACCACACGGTACAGATGACTGAATACAAGCAGCAACATCAGAACAACATGAATCATATTCCTTACAACCGTGCCTCTTCTTTCAGACGCAGATAGGTATTGACGACCGAAACGGTCAACTCAGTCGCCGGTATATCAAGAGTGAGCGCGCCACTGCGCTGAATCTGCTCGAGAAGGGTGCGGCGCTCATCGGCCAACTGCTCAGCGACCAAACGGCGGAACAGACCCTGACTATCACGTACCGGACGTCCGGCTACACCGGTTATGTTGGGATCGCTGATCGTAACCAGAAGCGGTAAATGACGACGCGCCAGGCGGCGAATTTGCGTGATCAGTGGTTGGACGACCGATGGATTCGTCACATCGGTAAAAATGACAATCAATGCTCGCCGTGGTTGGTGCTGTTCGATGTAATGTAAGGCAGCGCTCAGGTTAGCTTCAACCGGCTGTGATTGCACATTGTAGAGCGCTTCGAGCAGGCGTTGAAATTGTACTTTGCCTTTACGTGGGGCAATGAAATGCTCAACCTTACCGGCAAAGGTCAGCATCCCGGCCTGATCACCCTTCCTGAGAACCACAAAGCTGAGCATCAGGGCTGTGTTGACCACGTAATCGAGGCGGGTTAAACCGGGATCGGCTGGATTTAACGGATCGGCAACCGGAGTAGTCATTAATCGACCGGCATCGATCACCGAGATGATATGTTGACTGCGTTCGGCTTCAATCTCGGCCACAATCGGCTTGCCCCGACGAGCGGTTGCCTTCCAGTTAATTCGACGATACTCATCATCAGTTGTGTAGTCACGTAAGTGCTCGAACTCACCCCCCTGACCTAACTGTCGGATCGAACGCAAGCCTATGGTCTGCAATTGACCACGTCGCACCAATAGATCGTACTTGCGCGCTTCAAGCAGATTCGGATACACCTGCACCGGTCGGGAGGCCGGAAAGCGTACCTGGCGTTGGTGACAGCCGAGTATGCCTTCGTAGCGCATGACAATGTCGCCAAATTGATAATCACCGCGCCGTTGTGGACGCACGTGATAGCGTAATTCGCACAGACCAAAGGGTTCGGCAACACCCGACAACAGATCACGATCAACCGGCAGCTCAACTGGGTATTCATCACGCAATGTAAACCGTAGTGGCTGAGCACTGGTGTTGGTTACCAGTATGGTGATAAGATTGTCGGCTCCCAGTGAAAAGCGAGTGTCGTGCAATCGCTCAGCTTCAATCTGATCGGGTTGTGGCGATAACAGAACATCGCTGACCAGAATACCGCCGACCACTAGCAAATAGAGCACTGCTATCCAATTGAGAAAAGAGACAAATGCTGCACCGGCAATCAGTGGGGTCGCTAGTAAGACAAGAAACAAGAGTCGGGGGGTTGGCAGGATAGAACCCATGTGCATGATGCCCTTTGCTGCTCACCGATGCGATGGCAGATCATAGCAGTCTTGAAAGAATTGTGTTCGTCGCACTGATACTCTGACAGATACGGTCAGGTATGATTTGGTTCTATTATAATCGACACGGATCAAATATCTGCTATGATGACAACCAGCACGCATATTGGCAGGGGGAAATTGTACGCATCTAGAGCCAATGGCACTTTCGTGAGCGGTTGTACTGCCTCGTTCAGAAAGAGACACTTACCCGAACCTTACGATAGAGAGCGGTTCAGACTATCGCTCATTCTCGGCAACAAAAGCCGTCATTGCCAGGAAAAGCCATTGTGTTACATCAGGACTGCATTCATTTATGATCTGGCAACGTCTCAGAACAACGCCGTGGTACGCCTGGCCAACGCTTAGCCTTTCAACGGCAGAAGGCTCGCTTATCTTCATGGCAGCCTTTCTCATTTCAGCAGCGCTAGGCGTAGTCCGGCAAATCCTCTTTAATGCTCATTTCGGAGTAGGTGAAGAAGCAGCAGCGCTCTACGCGGCGTTTCGACTTTCGGAAACGGTTAGCACATTGATTGCCGGTGGTGCCTTAACCAATGCCCTTGTTCCCCACCTTCTGATCGCAGCGCGCAAGAATGGACGTGCCATCTCGTTGTTGGTCAGCCGGATGTTAACCCTGATGCTGGTGGTCGCCATACCGGTTACTTTTACCCTCTGGCTCAGTGCACCGTCACTCCTGCGCTGGATTGTTGCGCCGGGTCTTGATCCGCAAACACAAGCACTCGCGACGTTACTGACGCGCATCCTGATTGCCGAAATCGTGCTCCTCACTGCTGAAGGTGTTCTCAGTGCGGTATTGATTGCTCGTGGTCAGTTCTTTTTACCAGCAGCAGGAATTGCTTTACGTAACACGATGATTATTCTGACTCTGCTTATGCCAGAACCGACCATCGTGACGGCGGCTATTGGTTCGCTGGGAGATTCGGTGATCCAACTGGTAATCTTGATCCCCGGCCTCTGGCATCATCGGCTCAAGCTGCGACCGGCATGGCATCTGCGCGATCCACTGGTACGAGGGACTCTCCACCTGGCGATACCTGGTGCGATTTCAGGGACGATCAACTATGGAAACGCTATCGTAGATACTGCGATTGCCAGTTTAGGCGGCCAGGCAACTGGATTGGGCGCAATGCACAACGCCCTCTTGCTCGGTAACTTACCGCAACGGCTGTGTGGCATGGCAATTGGTCAGGCTGCGTTTCCCTATCTGGCTGCGGCTGCGGTAAACCGTCATCGTGCCCTGTTTCGACAGCGCTGGCTTACTGCTGTTGGGATCGCCGTCATACTCGCCACCTTCAGTGCGCTGGCCTTAATCGGTGGCGGTCGCTGGTTGATCCGACTGATCTTCGAGCGTGGAGCCTTTGATAGTGCGGCTGGCGATCTGACCTTTGCTATTCTCCAGGTATTTACCCTTGGCCTACCGATTTACGTCATTGTTGAGATCAGCGGACGGGCGATGGTTGCGCTTGGTGATGCCCGCACACCACTGATGGCCAATGCTGCCCAATTGCTCAGTCGGCTGGGGGTAGCGATGGCGTTGTGGCCAACAGTCGGTGTTCTGGCCGTTCCCATTGCCACAGTTGCCAGTGGGGTCGTTGAAGTCACGATCCTGTGCGGTATGCTGTTCTACCGGCTTCATACGCTGGCAGAATGGCACATTACAGCCGATACTATCGTTGAAGGATCGTAGGGACGATGTACCGCATCGCCCCTACAAATGCAACTGGGAGAGCAGAAAGCTACCGGAGGAATCTCACCTTTCAGGAAAGTTCGGCAAGACGCTCACGGAGGCGGGCCAGAGCGGCTTGCGCTGCTTCCAGTCCTTCACGTTCACGTTGAATAACGTGTGCGGGGGCTTTACTGGTAAAGCTCTCGTTATTCAGGCGTGCAGTGCGACGAGCCACATCAGCCTCAGCCTGAGCAAGTTCTTTTTGCAGCCGTGCCCGTTCGGCAGCCAGATCGATCATACCGGCCAGGGGGAGGAAACATTCGACCGCCCCGATCACGATTGATGCTGCCTGCGCAGGACGCTCGTTGAGTTCAGGAACAATCACCAGATCATTGATAGCTATGCGAGCCAACCGACTGATCAGTGGTGCCTGTGACTGTAAGAGGTCAGTACGTTCACCGGCTACGATAGTCGCTGCCACCCATTTTGCCGGTTCGACCTTGTACTCACTGCGCACGTTGCGAATGGCAACAATGAGTTCCTGCACCAGCTTCCAATCGGCTTCAACCGCCTCTTCCTGAAAACCTACCATCGGTGTCGGATACGATGCGTAGCTCAAGGTACGTAGACCAAGTTCGTTGAACGGCATCGTTGGTTCTGGATCAGAGCGTTGGTAGGCCTCGGTCAAATACCGCCAAACCTCTTCGGTGACGAAGGGCATAAAGGGATGTAGCAAACGTAAGCTTCCGTCGAGAACGGTATAGAGAACCTTGCGGGTCAACAAGGTACGCTGCTCATCACCTTCGAGCTGAACTTTAGCAATCTCGACGTACCAATCGGCAAACTCACCCCAGAGAAAATCGTGAATTTGTCGCCCAGCTTCACCGAAATTGTACCCTTCCAGCAAGCGATCCACTTCGGCCACCAGGCGGGCGTAGCGTGAGAGAATCCAACGGTCGGCGAGGGTATAGGGTTCCGTCTGCAACGACTCGAGACTAACCTTGCTCGATTCGTCACGCGGCAGACCATCCAGTTTACCGATCACAAAGCGAGTGATATTCCAGATTTTGTTAGCAAAATTACGAGCCGACTCGATCCGTTGCGGGTTGAGATTGACATCCTGGCCAGGTGTACCACTGGTGACCAAGGTATAACGCAGCGCATCAGCACCGTACTGCTCGATGATGTCGAGAGGATTGATCACATTGCCAAACGTCTTCGACATCTTACGGCCATGCTCGTCGCGCACCAGGCCATGGAGATAAACCGTGTGGAAGGGTGGTTGACCGGTCAAATAGCACCCCATCATCATCATCCGGGCTACCCAGAAGAAGAGAATGTCGTACCCGGTTTCCATCACGCTGGTGGGATAGAAACGACGGTAATCTTCAGTATCATCGGGCCAGCCAAGCGTGCTGAAGGGCCAAAGGCCAGAGCTGAACCAAGTATCGAGGACGTCGGGGTCTTGCACACCTTCAGGTGGTGGCGGCTCATCGGGGTCGGGGACGACGATCGAGCCATCAGGCATATACCAGACCGGGATGCGATGCCCCCACCAGAGCTGACGCGAGATACACCAGTCTTCAATGTTTTCAAGCCAGTGAAAGTAGACCTTCTCAAATCGTTCAGGTACGATCCGCACCCGCCCATCGCGCACAGCGGCAATTGCCAGATCGGCTAGCGGACGGGTACGCACAAACCACTGTTCAGAAAGGAGTGGTTCGATCACTTCGCCACCGCGTTGACTGATGCCAACATTCATCTTATGCGGTTCGGTCTTAACCAAGAGACCCTCACGTTCGAGATCGGCCAGGATGGCCTTGCGACATTCGAAGCGATCTAGGCCCACGTAAGGTCCACCCGCTTCATTGATCGTGGCATCAGGACTGAAAATATTAATCATCGGTAAGTGGTGGCGCTTACCGACTTCATAGTCATTCTTATCGTGGGCTGGCGTAATCTTGACCGCCCCAGAACCGAATTCGGGATCGACGTACTCATCGGCAATAATCGGTATAGGACGGCCTAACGCCGGCAGAATAGCTTCCTTGCCAACCAAGTGAGCATACCGTGCATCACCGGGTGAAACGGCTACCGCTGTATCACCCAGAATCGTTTCAGGGCGTGTCGTCGCCACGGTGATAAACTCGGTTGCACCGGCTGCCCATTGTCCCGATCCCCAGGGTACTGTTGGGCCAGACCAATCCGCAGTACGAATTGGATAGCGCACGTACCAGATCGAGACTTGACGTTCTTCGTATTCGACCTCAAGGTCGCTAACTGCGGTCTGTAATTTCGGTGACCAGTTGACTAGATAGGTACCGCGGTAAATCAGACCATCATCGTAGAGCCGCTTAAATGCGGTGTGTACTGCCCGCGAAAGACCGGGATCGAGAGTAAACCGCTCACGCGACCAGTCGCACGAGGCACCGAGTCTGCGCAACTGACGAGTAATCTCACCGCCGTACTTTTCCTTCCATTCCCAGGTACGGCGCAGAAACTCTTCACGTCCAACTGCCTGGCGCGAGGTACCTTCACGTTCGAGCAACTTCTCAACCTGAGTTTGGGTAGCAATACCGGCGTGATCGGTACCAGGTACCCAGAGCGTCTGGTAGCCTTGCATACGGCGCCAGCGGATCAGCAGGTCTTCAATCGCCACAAACATCGCGTGACCGAGGTGCAACTCACCGGTAACGTTCGGTGGAGGAATGGAAATAACAAACGGTGGCCGCGGCGCATCGTCACGCGGTGCAAAAAGACCACTCCGTTCCCACCATGCGTAGAGTCGCTGCTCGACGAGACGATGTTCGTAGGCTTTATCCATCTCTAAAGGACGGGCAGCAGTCGAATCGGTCATAAATACCTCAACAAAAAGCAATTGTATCACGTCATATTATTGACATTATTATACCAGTCTTTGCGACAAATCGGTGTCAGACAGTTGTTGGCCGTACTATTGAAGGAACCTGTCTCACCTATCATTACACGGTGTGGTAACGGTGGCTGAGACCGGATCGGGAACTGGCAGTTATCATCTCTGGCAGGCTGACACTGGATGTTTTCAGGTACAATGTGATCAGACGATGTTGCAAGACGGCTTGATGAGCATTTGAGGAACTATGATCCCACTTATCCAACTACACAACATCACAAAAGTGTACATTATGGGCGAAACCGAAGTTCACGCGCTGCGGGGGATTTCGCTCAGTATTCAACAGGGTGAGATGGTCGCAATTATGGGACCGTCGGGCAGTGGAAAGAGCACACTGATGAATATTATCGGTTGTCTTGACCGACCAACGTCAGGCGAGTATTTGCTGGAAGGGGTCAATGTTGGCGAACTGAGTGACGATGAACTGGCAATCATTCGTAACGAGAAGATTGGCTTTGTGTTCCAGCAATATATGTTGCTCCAACGCACGACGGCATTGCGGAACGTTGAATTACCGATGCTCTACGGCAAAGGGCGTCCAGATCGCCGGGAGCGAGCACAGCGCGCTTTGGAAGCAGTAGGTATGGGAGACCGTCTGCATCACCGTCCGAACGAGTTGTCGGGTGGGCAACAGCAGCGAGTTGCGATTGCGCGGGCATTGGTGAATGAGCCACGCATCATTGTGGCTGATGAGCCAACGGGCGCCCTCGATACCCGCACCGGTACCGAGATTATGGGTATTTTTCAGCGACTTAACGCCGAACAGGGAATTACTATCATTTTGGTCACACACGAGCACGATGTCGCACAATACGCCGAGCGAATTATCAGCGTGCGTGACGGGCTGATTGCTGACGATCAAGTGGTAAAGGGGCGGCGGATGGTTTGAGAGAGTTTCTGGAAATACCGCTCTATACCCTGTAGCGCGGGCTTTAGCCCGCGTCTTGACATCCGCCGGAGCCTGGGTAGCGCGGGCTTTAGCCCGCGACCTGACATCCGCCGCGAGCCTGGGTAGCGCGGGCCTTGTAGCGCGGGCTTTAGCCCGCGTCTTGACATCCGCCGGAGCCTGGGTAGCGCGGGCTTTAGCCCGCGACCTGACATCCGCCGCGAGCCTGAGTAGCGCGGGCTTTAGCCCGCGACCTGACATCCGCCGCGAGCCTGGGTAGCGCGGGCTTTAGCCCGCGACCTGACATCCGCCGCGGACCTGGGTAGCGCGGGCCTTGTAGCGCGGGCTTTAGCCCGCGACCTGACATCAGTCGCGGACCTGAGTAGCGCGGGCCTTGTAGCGCGGGCTTTAGCCCGCGTCTTGACATCCGCCGGAGCCTGGGTAGCGCGGGCTAAAGCCCGCGACCTGACATCCGCCGCGGACCTGGGTAGCGCGGGCTAAAGCCCGCGACCTGACATCCGCCGCGGACCTGAGTAGCGCGGGCTAAAGCCCGCGACCTGACATCCGCCGCGAGCCTGGGTAGCGCGGGCCTTGTAGCGCGGGCTTTAGCCCGCGACCTGACATCAGTCGCGGACCTGAGTAGCGCGGGCCTTGTAGCGCGGGCTTTAGCCCGCGACCTGACATCCGCCGCGAGCCTGGGTAGCGCGGGCCTTGTAGCGCGGGCTTTAGCCCGCGACCTGACATCAGTCGCGGACCTGAGTAGCGCGGGCTTTAGCCCGCGACCTGACATCCGCCGCGAGCCTGGGTAGCGCGGGCCTGTAGCCCGCGACCTGACATAAGCCGGTGAAATTCTGTTACGCTGTTGTCCAACGAGGGGCGCAGCGCCGCCTTGCTCCTCCTGATGGCCCCCAACAGATGGTTTTGAAGAAATAGACAATGATGTCTATTGACAGAATCGCGTTATGATAGAGCCGTTGTCATTATCGGTAGGGAGACAAGTATGAAGTGGCATCGGTTTGTGATCTTTCTGATTGCGTGGATCGTTAATCTCACGCTCCTGACACCAACAATCCTCTACGCTGCCGACCAAACTCCAGCTCCGCTGTTGAGAAAAGGTCTCAGTATTACTGGTTCATTCCTTTCTCAAGCAGCTCAGGAACCAGACGACTCACCGTTTAGAGCGGTCTTTAGCCGTTATGCGACCTGGTTGGCACTGGTGGCTTGCAGCTCAACGCTGGCTTTGCTGGGAGCAGTAGCCATCGCTGCCCGGATACGGCGTATTCCCGGCGGTGATGACGAGCGGTAGTGCCCATGTTTCGCGCATGTCTGAACGTCAGTGCTTCGCGCTGGCCGTGTTATAATCTCTCAGCAAACATCTGTTCCCTCTATTACAGACCATACCGGTCGATGAATGAGCTACGAACTCTACGAACAGACCGACCAGATAATGCTACGCACCGCTCGTTATGAACTGGGCTGGTCAACCGATAGTGGTGCACTGCATACGCTCCGTCTTCATAATAGCCTGAACGTTCTCGGCTATGGCTTACCGAGTGCTGGGATTGACGTGGCTCTGGGTTCTCCAAATAACTGGATTACTGCCCAGACCTTTGCCCGCTATATCTGGTATCGGTTGGCGGTTAAGGCAGATGATCGGTTGCAGATGACGATCATTGTCGGATTGGGGCCACTAAAAATCTTTGACCATTATCTGCTCGAGGGTGAGGTTATCGAGCGGTGGGTCGAGATAGAAAATGTCAGTGGTGACGATTTGCGCATCTACGGCGTGCGTCTGCTTATTCCCCACCTGCGGATTGGCACACCGGCTCATTGTACCTTTGAAGCGCCCGGTAACAGTGTGCGCCCACGTGCACCGTTCGATATTGCAGTTACTCAGGATCGTCATGTTTTGCCGCGCCGCTTCTTTGCGCCTGGTGTGCGGGGAGGAAGTGCTTTTGAACCGGCACCTACGCAAGGAAGTGGGGTCATGGCACTGACGAATTCTCATTTGCCGTTGACTTTTCTGTGCTGGTACGCCAGCGATGAGGAGGCTGCTCTCCCTTACATTCAGGGTGGTGATCAAGCAGTATCACTGGCATATGAAATTGCTGTCGCTTGCTGGCTTCGTTCAGATGAACGTCTTACCGTGGGGAGACAGGTGTTCGCCCTTACGGAGCAGACATGGCCCGCAGCACTTACGATCTATCGATCCATGAACCCACTGCCGCAACCACCGGCAGGCTGGCTTCGTGATGCGATCATCTATGTTGCTGATCTCCGGCAACATGGTGGAGCCGATGGATTACGTTTGCGTCTACCAGAATTGAAGGTGCTTGGCGTTGATACGCTGTGTCTGTTACCGTGGCACACCGTCGGTGATCGTCCGCACTTAATAGGTGATCTCGAACGAATTGACCCGGATTGTGGCGATGAAGCGGCGTTGCAGCAGCTCATTACTGCCGCCCATCAGTATGAGATGCGAGTCTTGCTCGACATTGCAATGCAGGGTTGTGCACCCGATTCACGCTATCTCAATGAACATCCAGAATGGTTTATTCGCGATGAAGCTGGAGCATTCGCCATTGGCGTAGCGACCGACGCGCTGGCGGTAGGGCGGCATCCGGGGGTAGCATTGCCAGCAGGGGGCTACCACCTTGATTGGATGCGTAACGACTGGCGGCTATACTGGCAACAGTGGGTGCTCAGACAGGTCGATCATTTTGTCCTTGATGGTATTCGCGCCGTAGCCCCGTACAGTGCTGCCCTGGCCTGGATTCGTCGTCCGCCGTTGCGGGCCAGTGCTGGCTCTGAACTGATGGTGCAGGCACTACGCGAGCTAGTTGCAGTCCGGCCATCGCTGACGGTACTCTGCACCCTTTCGGGTCCACGCTCAGCTCAGTTTGCCGGTGGCTGGTTTGATTACCCCAGCCATCACATGCTGGTGCACCTTGCGATGCGGCGGATTACGCCAGCAGAATGGTGTGCCTATCAAGCCGATTACGCCGAACTGTACGCCAGCGCCTATCGCATCGGCTTCCTTGAAGCACACGATACGGCCGATTGCAACCCACTTGCTGATGGCTTGCGTGGTTCACGGCTTAGTCAGGTATTGTGGGCGGTAATGCTGTTTAGTGGCCTGACACCAGCTCTCTGGAACGGGCAAGAGCTGGCAGATCGCGAAGTATTACCGCGGCTATTGGCGCTCTGGCGCCACGAGCCGGTGTTGCGTTATGGAACTGTCGTATGTCAACCGCTTGCTACCGGTGCCGGTGACGTGCTCATCATCCGCCGAGAGCTTCACGAGCGTCGACTTGTCGGTATCGTTAATCTGGCTGCGTTACCGTGTCGCTTTATGGCGCCACAACCCGTCGGCAACGATCTGTTACAGGTTGCACCACATAGTCGTGAACGTCGTGGCATTGGTGAGGAATTACGCTTAGCACCGTTTGGAGTCTACTGTTTTGAAGGCGTGTCCTGACACCAATGGTACTTGATCATCATTTCTTCCAGCAGTGGTGATAGATCGCATGGTATAGGACGTGAGCCAGAGGTCAGCGCTTCCATATGACCGTGACCGCGTGTTGGGGATTATTGTCGGCCATTGCGTGATGTTTATGGTATGGAACCCGAAGTTGAGAACGCCGAAGCGTTGTTACCTTCTCTATTAGTCTTTAGCGAGAGGCTAGCATGTGGAACCACATGCGACAATCATACGTTATACCGGTAGGACATTCATCTGCTACCGGTATGGGAAGGCCTATGCGTAGATTGATTGTGATCTTAATAACCGGCGTGTTCCTTCTTTCGAGTTGCGGTACGTCGAGCACTGCTCTACCTGGTCAACCTTCGCCACTACCCGAACAATCGCTGCCAACGCAACCGCCAGCGGCAACTCGTGAGATGACGATGTCTGAACCAACCGCCACCATGTTCCCGACGATGTCTACGCAACCGACGGTATCAACAGCACCGTCCGTTGTACCGACTGTTGTATTGCCACCAACTGCGGCACCGATTGCAACACCAATACCCGCTGTACCACCGGTCAAGGAGACACCTATGCCACCTGCTGATCAGGGCGGAGTTCCCGCGTTACCGCCAAATGCTCAGCCATTAAGTCCGCCGTTCGATGGGGCGTTGAAGAAACAAATCGAACAGGCGAAGCAAGACCTGGCCCAGCGTCTGGGAATTGACGTGTCAACCATTGAGGTCGTGCAGGTTGCAGCAGTCACCTGGCCCGACGGTGCTCTTGGTTGTCCACGACCGGGTATGGTCTATATCCAGGTCTTGATCGACGGTCTCTTTGTGCAATTGCGCGTCGGCGATCAGCTCTACAACTACCACGGCGACGGCCAAAACCCGCTCTTCTTGTGTGATGCGCAGTTCGGGCCACAAGTTCGCATACCATTGCCACCACGTACAGCACCGTAGGTTCGTGAGTCGTCAATAAACGTCTCCCCTCTCGTAGGCTGGCTGCGAGAGGGGAGACCATCAATGAACACTATTCTTTCTATTGATGAACGTTACGGACGGACTACTACCTCGTTATATAAGATTTTGCGCTTTTTGGCCTGGGATGGTATCCTGTGCGACATGGGAAAACATACACATATCGAACTAACGAGTGAAGAACGCACCGAGCTGGAACAACTGATTCGCACCGGC